>JAESGY010000078.1_pt1 | contig 91732 bp, 84 predicted proteins | sample 9269841 | NCBI WGS metagenome assembly JAESGY01 (sample SAMN17022865, study PRJNA683097) | algae metagenome | isolation source: Spirirestis rafaelensis WJT71-NPBG6 and co-occurring heterotrophs from... | place: USA: Pinto Wells, Joshua Tree National Park, Colorado Desert, CA | collected 2006-08-15 | reverse complement strand
GCGTCGCCTGTTTGCCTAAAAGAACCGTGCGCGAGGGCTCTTCCGGCTCTTCATCATCACACACATCGAGCCGGACCGCCTCTCGCGCCACCCCTCGAGCAACCCTTCAGGCTGGTGCCTCACGGCTCCGGCCTGAAGGTGTTGGCTGTTTGACAGCAGCAGACCTGGCCCTATGCCTCCAGGGCGCTCTCTTCTGCACCCGATCCCCTTCCCTCGCCTGCGGCTCGCCGGGGATGACAGCAGGTGTCAGACCCACCACGTCATGGCCGGGCCTGTCCCGGCCATCTCGGTCAGTGAACTGCCAACCTTTCACGCCTTGGGAGCCGCAGTGCCCTCAGGACCGGGACGCCCGGCACAAGGCCGGGCATGACCAAGGGGGTGGCGTTCCGCCTGCCCCTTGGACCGGACCGGCCGGAGAGCGCACATGCCGTGCGCTGCAACGGCAATCCCGTGAACCGCTCACCCGCCAGTCGGCAACGCTCGTTCCCCTCCCCTTGCGAGGATGGCCGGCGTAGGGGTACGAGCCTCCCGATCCGCACGAAACGAAGCCGTGATTTGACGCTCCTGCCGCAAACCCGCTAACTCGGCGGCCAACATGCCCCTGCATCGGCCTTGAACCAGGTCACGCAGGCGCGAGTTTCGACAGGATACCCTCGCAAAGGACCGGATATGCGCTTTTCCCTTCTCAAGATCTGCCAAGCCGCAGCCCTGCTCGGCGCCTTGACCCTTGCGCCCGCCGCGATGGCTCAGAGCGCCGTGTTCAACGAGCAGCAGAAGCAGGCCATCGGCGAGATCGTGAAGGATTACCTCATCAAGAACCCCGAGGTTCTGACCGAGGTGATCGCCGAGTTGGAGAAGCGCCAGGCGGAGGCGCAGCAGGCCTCCCAGGCCAGCGCCGTGAAGGAAACCCAGCAATCGCTCCTGAACGCCTCCCATTCCTACGTGGTCGGCAACCCCTCCGGGGACATCACCCTGGTGGAGTTCTTCGACTACAACTGCGGCTACTGCAAGAAGGCGCTTGCCGACGTCCAGACGCTCATGAAGAGCGATCCCAAGCTGCGCGTGGTGCTCAAGGACTTCCCGGTTCTCGGGCCCGATTCCGTGGAGGCGAGCCGGGTCGCCCTGGCGGTCAAGAACCAGCTCCAGGGGCAGAAGCTGCTGGACTACCACGTGAAGGTCATGGACAGCCGCGGCCGCGTGAATGCCGAGCGGGCCATGGCGGTCGCCAGGGAGATGGGCGTGGACGTGGCCCGCCTGCAGAAGGACGTGGAGGGCGCGGAGGTGCGCAACGCCCTGCAGGAGAACATGGCGCTGGGAGACAAGCTCAGCCTCACCGGCACCCCCGCCTTCGTCATTGGCGAAACGGTGATCCCGGGCGCCGTGGGCATCGACCCGCTCAAGCAGGTGATCGCCAACGTGCGCCAGTGCGGGAAGGCCACCTGCGGGTAGGCTCGCGGCTCGTTCCTGCCCCAGGGGAAAGCCCGCCCGGCCTGGGACGGCCTTGGTTTTCCCCTTCCCCCCTGCCCGCCTTTTGGCTAAGAGGGCGTTTCGGCTCCACCTCTCGGAGCCTTTCGGAACGCTCTTTCGCAATGATCCACATCCACGTCCTCAACGGACCCAACCTCAACCTCCTCGGGCGCAGGGAGCCTCAGATCTACGGCAGCATGACCCTGTCGGACATCGAGCGGCTCGTGGGCGAGAAGGCCGGGGCCCTGGGGGCGTCGGCGGTGTTCCGCCAGTCGAACCACGAGGGCGATCTGGTGGACTGGATCCAGGAAGCAGGCGCTGAAGGCGCGGGCATCGTCATCAACGCCGGCGCCTACACCCACACCTCGGTCGCCCTTCGGGACGCCATCGCCGGCAGCGGCGCGCCCGCGGTCGAGATCCATCTTTCGAATGTCCATGCCCGCGAGGGCTTCCGGCATCACTCGCTCATCGCCCCCGTCTGCATCGGCGTGATCTGCGGCTTCGGGTCCGCGAGCTATCTGCTCGGCCTGGACGCGATCCACCGGGTCATGGTCGAGCGGGCGAGGCCAGCCGAGCCCTCCCAGCACCAGATCCTCAATCCATAAGAGGTGAGCCCCATGGCCAAGGAAAACCCTTTCGATCCCGATCTCGTCCGTGAGTTGGCGAACCTGATCGCCAGCACGGACCTCAGCGAGATCGAAGTGGAGAAGGGCGACCTTCGCATCCGGGTGGCCCGGACGGTCACGGCCGCCGTGACCGTCCCGGTCGCCGCGGCCCCGGCCGCTCCCGCCCACGCGGCGGTGGTCGCTCCGCCGCCCACGGCGGCCGAGACCGCTGCATCCGCCAAGCCCGGCGGGCCCCATCCGGGCGCGGTGCTGTCGCCCATGGTGGGCACCGCCTACCGCAAGCCCTCGCCGGAGGCCAAGTCCTTCGTGGAGATCGGCTCCAAGGTCCAGGCCGGCGACAAGGTCCTGCTCATCGAGGCCATGAAGACCTTCAACGACATCGTCGCTCCCCGCTCGGGCACCGTGACCGCCCTGTTCGTCGAAGACGGGACGCCGGTCGAATACGGCGAACCCCTCCTCGTCATCGAGTAGGGCGCGGCATGTTCGACAAGATCCTCATTGCCAACCGCGGCGAGATCGCCCTGCGGATCCTGCGCGCGGCGAAGGAGCTCGGCATCGCCACGGTGGCGGTGCATTCCACCGCCGACGCGGACGCCATGCACGTGCGCCTGGCCGACGAGAGCGTGTGCATCGGCCCGCCCGCGGCCCGGGACAGCTACCTCAACATCCCGGCCCTGATCGCCGCCTGCGAGATCACCGGCGCCGACGCCATCCACCCGGGCTACGGCTTCCTGTCCGAGAACGCCCGCTTCGCGGAGGTGCTGGAGCATCACCGCATCACCTTCATCGGCCCGAAGGCGGAGCACATCCGCATCATGGGCGACAAGATCGAGGCCAAGCGCACCGCCAAGCGCCTCGGCATCCCCTGCGTGCCGGGCTCCGAGGGCGGCATTACCGAGGACGACGAGGCCAGGCGCGTTGCCTCCAGCATCGGCTATCCGGTGATCATCAAGGCCGCCGCCGGCGGCGGCGGGCGCGGCATGAAGGTGGCGCGCACGGAGGACGACCTCGTCCACGCGCTCCAGACCGCCAGGACCGAGGCCAAGGCCGCCTTCGGCGACGACGCGGTCTATATCGAGAAGTACCTGGAGAAGCCGCGCCACATCGAGATCCAGGTTCTGGGCGACGGCAAGGGCAACGCCATCCATCTCGGCGAGCGCGACTGCTCCCTGCAGCGCCGCCACCAGAAGGTGTGGGAGGAAGGCCCCTCGCCCGCCCTGAACGTGGAGATGCGCGAGCGCATCGGCGGCATCGTGGCCAAGGCTATGCAGGAGCTGCAATATGCGGGCGCCGGCACCATCGAGTTCCTCTACGAGGACGGCGAGTTCTACTTCATCGAGATGAACACCCGCATCCAGGTGGAGCACCCCGTCACGGAGATGATCACCGGGATCGACCTGGTCAACGAGCAGATCCGCATCGCGGCGGGCTCCCCGCTCTCCGTCAAGCAAAGCGACGTGCGGATCGACGGGCACGCCATCGAGTGCCGGGTGAACGCCGAGCACCCGTCCACCTTCCGCCCCTCCCCCGGCACGATCAGCTACTTCCATCCCCCCGGAGGCCTGGGGGTTCGCGTCGATTCGGCCGCCTACCAGGGGTACCGCATCCCGCCGCACTACGATTCCCTCGTGGGCAAGCTCATCGTGCACGGGCGCACCCGCAACGAGTGCCTCATGCGCCTGCGCCGGGCCCTGGACGAGTTCGTGGTGGACGGGATCGAGACCACGCTCCCCCTCTTCCGCACCCTGGTGCGCAACCCGGACATCCAGAACGGCCAGTACGACATCCACTGGCTGGAGAGCTTCCTGAAGACCGGCGGATTGGGGGACGGCGAGTAGGCTTGTTATACAATCCCTGGCTCTCTATCCTGGCCTGGCATCGGAAAAGGAGCCCTGTCGCGAAGACAGGGCCGCTGGGGGACAATGCGTCGTTTTCTTCATGTCGGCTGCGGGCCCAAGCGCAAGAACCGGACCGTCGAGGCCTTTGCAACCCCCGAGTGGGACGAGGTCACGCTGGACATCGACGAGAGCGTCAGGCCCGACATCGTGGACAAGCTGCCGGAACTCGCAAGCGTCGAAGCCGAGAGCTTCGACGCCGTCTACTCGGCCCACAACATCGAGCACCTCTACCCGCACGAGGTTCCCCTGGCGCTGGGCGCCATGCGCCGCGTTCTCAAGCCAGACGGATTCGTGATCCTCACCTGCCCCGACCTGCAGAGCATCGGCGAAAGGCTGGCCGCGGGAGAGATCGACACGCCCATCTACACCAGCGGCCTGGGCCCGGTCTCGCCGCTGGACATGCTGTACGGGTTCAGGCCCGCCATGCGGGGAGGAAACCTCTACATGGCGCACCATACCGGCTTCACCCTGAAATCCCTCGGGGACGCCTGCACCCAGGCCGGATTCTCCCGCTTCTACGGATTTCGCCGCCCGGAGCGGCACGACCTCTGGGTCCTGGCGGCCAAGAACGCCGAAACTAGGGACGAGATCCTGGAACTCGGCAGAATCTACCTCAAGCCCGTCTGACTTCGCCGACCGGCTGTTCTATCTATGGCAGGGAGCCCGAATGATCGGACATGTTGGTGAATGAACCGGCCTCCCGACCACGCCATTGAGATCACTCCCGAGATTCTGCTGAAAGCCTATGCGGCTGGCATCTTTCCTATGGCCGAGGATGCGCAGGATCCGTCCCTGTTCTGGGTCGAGCCGCGCGAGCGAGGCATCATCCCCCTCGACCGCTTCCACGTGTCCAAGCGCCTGGCCCGCACCGTCTGGTCGGACCATTTCCAGGTCCGGGTGGACCGGGACTACGACGCGGTGATCGCCGGCTGCGCCGCCCCCGGCGCCGACCGGGAGAAGACCTGGATCAGCGGCCGGATCCGGGACCTCTACGGGGAACTCTTCGACGCCGGCTATTGCCATACGGTGGAGGTCTACCGGGAGGGCCGTCTCGTGGGCGGCCTTTACGGGGTGCGCCTCAAGGGAGCCTTCTTCGGCGAGAGCATGTTCCATACGGAGCGGGACGCGTCGAAGGTGGCCCTGGTGCACCTGGTGGCGCGCCTGCGCCGCGGCGGCTTCTCGCTCCTCGACACCCAGTTCGTCACCTCGCACCTGGCCCAGTTCGGCGCCATCGAGGTGCCGCGGCAGCGCTACAAGCAGATGCTGCGCGCCGCCATGGACCACGACGCGGAATGGCATGTGTGGCCACGGGAAGCGGTTCTCAGCGGCGAGGAGGCTCTTGCGGCCCTTTCGAGCCCTGACGGATTCTAGCGCTCCGGCGGCGCGAACATCGGCTGGACGGGGCGTCGCGCTTGCGGGGGCTGCAAGGGCTGCGGGGGCTGCACTTGCCGCGGTGGAACTGGGTTACCCGTCGGCGCGATGATGTCGCCGGGCCTGGCGGCCTCACCCCTGCGGCGGGGAGCGTCCTGCGGGATCGGGGGCAGCGCCTCGACGGTCTCCTTGGGCTCGGGGATCACCTCCGTGCCGCCTTTGCAGTCCACCAGCCAGATGTCGTAGACCGGGTGCTCGAGCCCGTGCAGGCCGGGGCTGGAGGCGAACATCCAGCCGGAGAAGACTCGGCGGTTCTTGCCGTCGGCGCCCGCCTCCTCCACCTCGACGAAGGAGGTAGTGTTCGGGTTCTCCGTGGGCGGCTTGGTGAAGCAGACCCGGGCGGTCATCTGGAGGGCGCCGAACTGAACGGTCTCGTCCACCGCAAGCTCGAAGGAGACGATCCGCCCGGTGATCTTGTCGAGCCCCGAGAAGACGGCCGTGGGATTCTTGATCCGATCCGCCTGGGCCGCACCGGCCCCGCCGATGACCGCTGCAGCCACCAGGGCAGCCCGTGTCCATCCGAAATTCATGTCCATCCGTCCACGCCGGTCCTGTCGATCCCACCCGGCCAAGCGCGGCCGTCATAGGTTGCGGCACGGCGATAACACGTGAACCATGATGGAAAAAGGGCAGGACGGGAAAGATGGCCCTGGGAAGCCTATCGGTTAGGCTCCCTGTCCGAATGTCCCTCTCCGGGCGAGGCGAAAGGAACGTCATGAAGGAAGCCCACGCGATAGCCGACGCCGCCCGGCGCTCCTTGGGCTTCCTGTCCCTTGGGGAGACGATCGCCCTCGCCGACCGGGGAGTCGCGGTGCCCGACCCCCATTCGGTGCTGGTCTCGCCCGGCGTGATGCTCGGCGCAGGCGTCGTGCTCTGGCCGAACGTGATCCTCCAGATCTCGGCGGGAGGCGGCATCGCCATCGGGGCGGGAAGCGCACTCTTTCCGGGCACCCGCATCGTCGCCTCCGGTGGGCTGGTCGCCGTGGGATCGGAAGTGAAGATCGGCGAGGAAGGCGGCTTCACCATCAAGGCGGAGGCCGGAGACGCCATCGAGATCGGAGACGGCGCCCGCCTGCTCGGCGGCGGTTCGCTCGCCCGGTCGAACCGGATTGGGCGCGGGGCCCAGATCATGGGGCCCATCCGATTCCAGAACTGCCGCCTGGGCGATGGCGGCACCTACCGGGATCCGGAGCCGGACGAGCGCGGCGGCGTTCTGAAAGGTTCAGGCGTCGCCCGCAGGCTCGAGGTGCCGCAAGGCCATGTCATCCAGGCCTTCGGGCTCTTCGCGGACGGGTTGATGCGGCGTCAGTCCTATTTTCATCCGAAGCCGGAGCGTTGAGGAAACAGGCCCGATCCTAATCCCGCTCGAAGGGGTCCGGCGCGGGCTCCCGCATCGGGTTGCCCTCCTTCACGCGCCGCTCGAAATGTGCCGTGGAGCAGGCATGGGAGCACAGCAGCCCCTGGTCCGACCAGTAGGCCGGCCCGTTGGCGACCTGGCCGTAATGGTAGGCGAAATTCGTGTGGCCGTAGGGCAGGCCGCACTCGACGCAGGTTCGGGGCTGGGGTCTCTGCAGCATGGGCGTGGCGTCCCGGAGCCTTACTCCCCCGGCGTCCAGGGAACGTAGTCGCCGGTGGCGGCCGGGCGCTGTCCGGTGGAGAGCTGGGAGCCGGAGGGGCGGTACGCATAGGGCGTGCCGGTCAGGTTGGGAACGTAGGGCTTCTCCCAGGGATGCGGCTTGTAGGTTTCCTCGCTCGGCGGAACGTCGCCGTTGTGGCAGAGCCAGGCCCGCCAGCCGGGAGGCACCTTCGAGGCGTCCGACTCGCCGTTGTAGACCACCCAGCGGCGCTCGGCGCCCACGTTCGAGTCGATAGCCTGGGCCTGGACATGGCGGTAGTAGCGGTTGCCGAACTCGTCCTCGCCCACGAACTCTCCCTTGCGCCAGGTATAGAACCGGGTGCCGAGGGTCTGTCCGCTCCACCAGGTGAAGAACTGAGCCAAAAACTGTTTCATCGCGTCCGCTTCTGCCGCCAAGGGGTTCCTGAAGTTGCGCGGAATATGGCTTCAGCCTGCCCCGAAGTCCAGCCTGCGAGTCGCCGCAAACGCGGGTCTGATTCCCTCCGGGGCGCTTTCCGGCGATTCCCGGGCGGTTTTCCCGCATTCGCGGGATTTGGCCGTCCTATAGAGAGGCAACGGGAGGTCGGAATGCCCCTCCCGGCGATATTGCGCCGGCACAACATTAACCTTTCGTTAGCCATGTTTTCAGGCCCGAAGGTGAGCCGGCGAACCTTGGCGGTTCGAAAATCCGGAATTGGATTCAGAAAGGAGTCTGAGAGGCTTAGCGGCAGGCCCCGATGTTATCCACAATTCACACAGGCACACACAACATATAGATTGGAACGACTCCGTCCGACACAAGTTCTTGACGTAAGGCTCGCAACACGACTAGCTTGCCGGGGTGCCGATCTGAGACCGGCCGCCGACCTGAAGGGGTCGGTTGGAACCTCCCCAGAGTAGCGTCCGAGCCCCGTGGCAAGCGTTTTGCCGCGCGGCCTGTGGCGTCCGAGGGAGGCCCGACTCAGGCGTGTTGCGAGGGACGATCCGCAGAACGGATCGTCGAAGCGTCGAGCAAATTGTGGGCTGGTGGGCTGCGGGGTGAGCTGCGGCCACGGGGATGTTTTGTCCCAAACCTTTAGGATGTGACCTATGCGGATCGAGCGGCGTTATACCCAGTCAGGACAATCGCCCTATTCCTCCCTCGCCTTCCGGCTCGCCACGAGCGAGATCCGCAACCCGGACGGTTCCATCGTCTTCAGGCTCGAGAACATCGAGGTGCCGGAAACCTGGAGCCAGGTGGCGTCCGACGTGCTGGCCCAGAAGTATTTCCGCAAGGCCGGGGTTCCGGCCCGCCTGAAGAAGGTGGAGGAGAACGACGTTCCCTCCTTCCTGTGGCGCTCCGTGCCCGACGAGGCGGCCCTGGCCGCCCTTCCCGAGGACGAGCGCACCGGCTCCGAGATCTCCTCCAAGCAGGTGTTCGACCGGCTTGCGGGCTGCTGGACCTATTGGGGCTGGAAGGGCGGCTATTTTTCGTCCGAGGAGGACGCCCAGGCCTTCTACGACGAATTGCGCTTCATGCTGGCCAACCAGATGGTGGCGCCCAACTCGCCGCAATGGTTCAACACCGGCCTGCACTGGGCCTACGGCATCGACGGGCCGAGCCAGGGCCACTTCTACGTGGACCACAAGACCGGCAGGCTCACCAAGTCCAAGTCGGCCTATGAGCACCCGCAGCCCCATGCCTGCTTCATCCAGAGCGTGCAGGACGATCTGGTCAACGAGGGCGGCATCATGGACCTGTGGGTGCGCGAGGCGCGCCTGTTCAAGTACGGCTCGGGCACCGGTTCCAACTTCTCGCGCCTGCGCGGCGAGGGCGAGAAGCTCTCCGGCGGCGGGCGCTCCTCCGGCCTCATGAGCTTCCTCAAGATCGGCGACCGGGCGGCGGGCGCCATCAAGTCGGGCGGCACCACCCGGCGCGCGGCCAAGATGGTGGTGGTGGACGTCGACCACCCGGACATCGAATCCTACATCGACTGGAAGGTGAAGGAGGAGCAGAAGGTGGCCGCCCTGGTGGCCGGCTCCAAGCTCGCCAACAAGCACCTCAAGGCCATCATGCGGGCCTGCGTGAACTGCGAGGCCGAGGGCGACGCCTGCTTCGACCCGGAGAAGAACCCGGCCCTGAAGCGCGAGATCAAGATGGCCCGCCGGGTGATGATCCCGGACAACTACATCAAGCGCGTGATCCAGTTCGCGCGCCAGGGCTACACCGACATCGAGTTCCCGGTCTACGACACCGACTGGGATTCGGAAGCCTACCTCACCGTGTCGGGCCAGAACTCCAACAACTCCGTCTCCATCGCGGACGACTTTTTGCGCGCGGTGGAAAACGACGGGGAGTGGAAGCTCACTGCCCGCAAGGACGGCAAGGTGGTCAAGACCCTCAAGGCCCGCGACCTGTGGGAGCAGATCGGCCACGCCGCCTGGGCGTCGGCCGATCCGGGCCTGCACTTCAACACCACCATGAACGACTGGCACACGAGCCCGGCGGGCGGGCGCATCCGCGCGTCGAACCCCTGCTCGGAATACATGTTCCTGGACGACACCGCCTGTAATCTCGCCTCCGCCAACCTGCTGCAGTTCTTCAACCGCGAAACCAGGACCTTCGACGCCGAGTCCTTCGAGCACGCCTGCCGCCTCTGGACCGTGGTGCTGGAAATCTCCGTCACCATGGCGCAGTTCCCGTCCAGGGAGATCGCGCAGCTTTCTTATGAGTACCGCACGCTGGGCCTCGGCTACGCCAATATCGGCGGCCTGCTCATGACCATGGGCCTTCCCTACGATTCCGACGCGGGCCGGGCGCTGGGCGGCGCGATCACCGCCATCATGACCGGCGTGTCCTACGCCACCTCCGCCGAGATGGCGGGCGAGCTCGGGCCGTTCCCGAACTACAAGGCCAACGCCAAGCACATGCTGCGGGTGATCCGCAACCATCGCCGCGCGGCCCATGGACAGGCGCAGGGATATGAGGGCCTGTCCGTCAACCCGGTTCCCCTCGACCACGCCTCCTGCCCGGATCAGGCCCTGGTGGCCCATGCGAAGGAGGCCTGGGACCGGGCCCTGGAGCTCGGCGAGCGCAACGGCTACCGCAACGCCCAGGCCACGGTCATCGCGCCCACCGGCACCATCGGCCTGGTGATGGATTGCGACACCACCGGCATCGAGCCCGACTTCGCCCTGGTGAAGTTCAAGAAGCTCGCGGGCGGCGGCTACTGGAAGATCATCAACCGGGCGGTGCCCGATGCGCTTCGCGCCCTCGGCTACCGCGAATCCGAGATCGCCGAGATCGAGGCCTATGCGGTGGGCCACGGCTCCATGCGCCAGGCTCCCGCCGTCAACCCCGGCTCCCTGCGAGCCAAGGGCTTTTCGGACGAGAAGATCGAGGCGGTTGAGAAGGGCCTGAAATCGGCCTTCGACATCAAGTTCGTGTTCAACCGCTGGACCCTGGGCGAGGACTTCCTCACCGGCGCGCTGAAAGTGCCGGCGGACCGGCTCAACGATCCGTCCTTCGACCTGCTCACCTTCCTGGGGTATTCGAAGGCCGACATCGAGGCCGCCAACATCCACATCTGCGGCGCCATGACCCTGGAGGGAGCGCCCCATCTCAAGACCGAACATTACGCAGTGTTCGACTGCGCCAATCCCTGCGGCAAGATCGGCAAGCGCTATCTCTCCGTGGAGAGCCACATCCGCATGATGGCGGCGGCCCAGCCCTTCATCTCGGGGGCGATCTCCAAGACCATCAACATGCCCAACGACGCCACCGTGGAGGATTGCAAGAACGCCTACATGCTGTCCTGGAAGCTGGCGCTCAAGGCCAACGCCCTCTACCGGGACGGCTCCAAGCTGTCGCAGCCCCTGAACTCGGCGCTCATCGCCGACGAGGAGGAGGATGCGGAGGACGCGGCCGAAGCCCTTAGCCAGCTCCCCGCCGCCGCCAAGGCCGCGAGCCTGTCGGAGCGGATCGTCGAGAAGGTGGTCGAGCGCGTGGTGAAGGTGCGCGAGCGCGAGAAGATGCCGGACCGCCGCAAGAGTTACATCCAGAAGGCGGTGGTGGGCGGACACAAGGTCTACCTGCACACGGGCGAATACGAGGACGGCCGCCTCGGCGAGATCTTCATCGATATGCACAAGGAGGGCGCGGCCTTCCGGGCGATGATGAACAACTTCGCCATCGCGATCTCGCTCGGCCTGCAATACGGCGTGCCCCTGGAGGAATACGTGGAGGCCTTCACCTTCACGCGCTTCGAGCCCGCGGGCTTCGTGCAGGGCAACGAGCGCATCAAGAGCGCCACCTCGATCCTGGATTACGTGTTCCGGGAACTCGCGGTGTCCTATCTCGGCCGCAACGACCTCGCCCATGTGGACCCGTCCGAGCTCGGCCCCACCACCATCGGCCAGGGCGAAGCCCAGTCGAAGGCCCCGGAGCCTGCGCCCGCCGCGGCGGTCGTCTCCCGCGGCTTCGTGCGCGGCTCCTCCGACCGCCTCATGCTGATCCCCGGCGGCGGCGGACACCAGCGCACCGGCGCCCTCACCATGGGAGCGAACGCCCTCAAGGGCGAACTCGCCCAGCCGGAGGCGCAGGAGGAGCCGGAGGTGGGCGAAGCCCAGATGTCCAACCTCCCCTTCGCCGCCCCCTCCATGGCCGACAAGCGCGCCGAGGCCAAGATGAAGGGCTATGTGGGCGAGGCATGCCCTGAATGCGCGAACTTCACGTTGGTAAGGAATGGGACGTGCTTGAAGTGCGATACGTGTGGCAGCACGACTGGTTGCTCTTGAATCTAAGGAAGGGGAAGTTGCGTGTGGGCGCTCACAAAGGTTGGCCATAATCAACCCATAGTGCGCCCCACATGAAGCCAAAGCCCGCCGCACCCCTTCGGCGACGTCCAGGGACGTTCCGACCTCCTCCAATCCCTGCTCGCGTCCGACGCGGATTGGCGCGGGCAGGGGCGCGCATCCGATTATCTGACCCGAATGGACATTGTTGTTCTAAACGAGCTTGGCTATCTATCGTTCGCGCTCTCGGGCGGCCAACTGCTGTTCCATCCAATCAGCCGCTTTTATGAGAAGACGTCGGTCCTGGTCACGACGAACCTGGCCTTTGGCGAGTGGCGGAGCGTGTTTGGCGATGCCTAAATGACCACGGCGCTGCTGGACCGGCTGACCCATCACTGCAACATTGTCGAAACCGGCCACGAGAGCTGGCGCTTCAAGAACTGAGCCTGAGCCACTGCCACTCATCGCGAACGGATGAGTCCCGTACCTCCACCATCCAAGAGGGGTCAGAGTTGTATGCCGATCTGAGGTCAATCTTCAGAGCTGTTTGACACCCAAGAGCTGGAACCAGTTTGTCACCGGGCTTGGATTTGGGCCCGACATGCTCGCGGAGGTATGATCCACCTTCCTGCCGCCCTGACGTTTCGACGGCGACTCACCATATATGAATAGCCTTATCCTGAGCGCCTCAGCATCCCGTCTGCAACGGATGCGCTAGGTCCCATTCACCATCGGAACCAAGTATGGCCCTGCCAAAGCAGTTGATCGATATCGAGCGGATCTACCTCGAGCCCGCAGTGGAAGGATATGCACGCGGACAGGAGATCCTCGCCCGGTATCCCAATGCCGAGCGCCTGCATGTCGACTCGCACTGGAAGATCCCCTCCCTGCACGGCAACGAAGGCAACGCCGAGGATTGGCTCAGGCTCAAGCGCAGCTCACTGGTCCTTGGCGTCAAAAAGGGGCTGACCATGCGCCCCAACGGCCGCAGCGCCCACTTCATTGCTCCGTCGACCTCGAATGGCTGTGCAATGGCCTGCGCCTACTGCTACGTTCCGCGCCGCAAGGGTTATGCCAACCCGATTTCGATCTTCGTTAATATCGAGGAGGCCTGCGCGGCCATCGCCCGGCATGCGGCACGGCAGGGCGCCCTGCCCTCTCCGGATCAGATCGACCCTCAGGACTGGGTCTACGACATCGGCGAGAACGGCGATCTCTCGGTCGATGCATCGATCTGCGACAATGTCCGAGATTTAGTCGACCTGTTCCCGCGCATACCCAACGCGAAGGGGTCGTTTGCAACCAAGTTCGTGAACCGCGACCTTCTCTCGTACGACCCGAAAGGCAAGACCCGCATCCGCTTCTCTCTCATGCCCGAGAGGATCGCCAAGGTCGTCGACGTGCGCACCTCGTCGATCAGTGAACGCATCGAGGCGATCAATGACTTCGTTCAGGCAGGATACGAGGTCCACCTGAACTTCTCGCCCGTGATCGTCTACGAGGGCTGGGAGCGAGATTATCAACTTCTGTTCGAGCAGATCGATGACACCCTCTCGCCTGAGGCCAAGGAGCAGTTGCGCGCGGAGATCATCTTCCTCACCCACAATGAGCAACTGCACGAGGTGAACCTGCGCTGGCATCCGAAGGCCGAGGATCTCATCTGGCGTCCCGACCTCCAGGAGGTGAAACGGTCCGAGGGTGGCATGCTCAACCTGCGCTACAAGGCGGCCTGGAAGAAGAAGTGGCTTGAGCGCTTCCAATCCCTGCTGGCGGACAAGCTTCCTTATTGTGGCGTGAGGTATGCGTTCTGACGCAAAGGCGACTTCGGCAAGGGGATTGTCCGGTCCTGGCTGTCAGAGCTGACATTCGGCTCACTTCCCGAACGTGCCATGACCGGAGAAATTTCCTATTTCAAGGAAGCGAGTCAGTCATTCGAGCCTTGAGGATCCGTTTACCCTTGTCGCCGCCTTCTGGCTCCTGCGGCAGATCGCTCCGACCAAGGGGGTTGAGTTCCGCCATTTGCCATAGAATGGTACCGGCAGGGGGTACCAAAAGAGGATCGTCCAATGCGGCTGGTCGCCTTCGTCGCTTGCCTTACGGTCCTGGGCGCTGCCTTGTGCCCCGAGACATCCCTGGCGCAACCAAGCGGAGCATCGGCGCACCGGTCCGTACTTCCCGCGAGGGAGCAACCGGCGAGAGCACCTGCGGTCGCGGGTGCGCCGACCAAGGCGGCGAACCTTGAGCAGATGATCCCTCCGACGTTCTACTCGGTCAGCCAACTGGGCGATCATCTGCATGCAGTCCGCTGGGAACTTGCCATCGTTGGGGCGGCCATCGTCACCGTCGGCATTATGGACTGGGATTGGGGCAACGGCTCCGGGTTCCAGACCATCGAGGAAGGATGGTTTGCCAAGAACACCCGTCATGGAGGAATGGACAAGATCGGCCACTCGTTCTCAACCTACGTCATCGCCGACCTCCTGACGGACAGGATCAGGGCCAATGCCTCGGATCCCACAGGCGCCCCGATCACGGCCTCACTCGTCGCGTTCGGGATTATGAGCTTGGTTGAGACCCTGGATGGTTTCACGGGCAGGCACCGGTTCTCGCGCGAGGACATCGTGGCTAACGGCGTTGGTGCGCTCTTCTCTGTCTTCCGGAACTCCATCCCTGGGCTGCGGGAAAAGCTGGACTGGCGGATCATGTACACGCCCGCGAGCTTCGAGCGGCCGGGCGTCACCGGGGCGAACGGCATTCTCCCGCCATACGAGCGCCAGCGCTACATCATGGCCCTGAAGGGCAGCGGATTTGACACGTTCAAGAACACGCCCCTGCGCTACCTTGAACTGCACGCCGGCTTCGATGCGCGCGGCTTTGAGGATCGGGAGCGCGAACTCGGCTATCCGATTGAGCGATCCTTCTATGTTGGGGTGGGGCTGAACCTGAACGAGGTCCTCTTCGGAAGCGGACCCAACCCGAACTTCGCCAGGTACAAGGACACGCTGCCAGGCTGGGCCGTCCGTAAGACGTTTGAATACGTCCAAGTCCCTTATACGTCCGTTTATCACGAGAACCGCTTCTCGACGGTGCGCCGTGTGGGCACGGGATTCCAGAACCAGGCCCGCTAAAGTGGCGGGCCATGGCAAAGGTCCTGTCATGCGTCGTGTCACGTGAAACTCAGATGGATCTTCATCGATCGGCTGCGATCGCCGGCAGCCTCGAAGGCTGCCACTGCGTCGGCGATGGGGAAGATCCCGCTCATGAGAGGCTTGAGGTCGATCCGCCGCGTGTTGATGAGATCGACCGCGAGCGCGAACTCCTCGTGAAAGCGGAACGTCCCCTTCATCTCGATCTCCTTGGCCACGACCAGGTTCTGCGGGATCGAAATGTCGCCTCCAAGCCCAAGCTGAACCAGCACGGAGCGGGGCTTGAGCGCCTCCAGGCCGGAGCGTACGGCGCTCTCAACGCCCGAAGCCTCGAACTGAACATCGAAGGTGCCCTTGTTGGCCGAATACGCGGACAGCGCCGTCGGGTCGCTCGACACGTTGATCGTCCGGTCAGCGCCCACGGCGCGCCCCTTCTCGAGCATGGCGTCCATGACGTCAGTCGCAACGATCTCCCGTGCTCCATGCGCCCGAGCGGCGATGATGGCGAGAGCTCCGATCGGGCCGCAGCCCGTGACCAGCACCCGCTTGCCCAGAAGTGACCCGGCCCGATTGACGGCGTGCAGCGTCACCGCCAGCGGCTCGGCGAAAGCCGCCTCGTTGATCGAGACGTCTTCGGCGACCTTGTGACATTGCCATTCCTCGGCCACCAGGCTCTGCCGGAACGCGCCCTGGATGTGCGGCATCGGCATGGCGCTGCCGTAAAAGCGCATGTTCAGGCACTGGTTCTGCTGCCCCTTGAGGCAGTACTCGCAGTGCTGGCAGGGCCGGCTCGGTGAGACCGCCACCCGGTCGCCGATCGCGAGGCCCGAAACCCCTTCGCCCAAGGATCGGATGGTGCCGGCCACCTCATGCCCCAGGATCATCGGCTCGCGGACCCGGACCGTGCCGAAGCCGCCATGGTTGTAGTAGTGAAGGTCGGAGCCGCAGATGCCCCCGGCCCCGATGGCGACCTCGACCTGTCCCGGTCCGGGCACCTCCGGCTCGCGCTCCTCGATGCGCAGGTCCTTGGCGGCATGAATGACGACGGCTTTCATGGGGCAATCCTCAGATGGTGGGATGAGCAGCGGCTTGTTGGCGAAACGCACCGTTACAGGCAGGTCGTGATGCCGCCGTCGACATAGAGCGTGTGCCCGTTCACAAAGGAGGACGCATCGCTGGCCAGAAAGACGGCCGCGCCGATCAGCTCATCCACATTGCCCCATCGGGCCGCCGGCGTGCGCTTCTCGAGCCAGCTCGAGAAATCGGGATTGTCGACAAGGGCCTGATTGAGCGGGGTCTTGAAATAACCGGGCGCGATGGCGTTGACCTGCAGGCCGTGGCCGGCCCAATCGGCGCACATGCCGCGGGTGAGGTTCTTCACCGCTCCCTTGGTGGCCGTGTAGGGCGCGATCCCAGGGCGGGCGAGTTCGCTCTGGACCGAGGCGATGTTGATGATCTTGCCGCGCTTGCGCGGTATCATGCGGCGCGCGACCGCCTGGCCGACATAGAACACGCTGGAGACGTTCGTGGTGAGCAGCTGCTCCCAGCGCTCGGCGGGAAAGTCCTCGAGGGGCGTGCGGAACTGCATGCCGGCGTTGTTGACCAGGATGTCGATCGGGCCTTCGGCTTCGATGGCCTCGACCCCCGCCCGCACGGCCTCCGGCGCGGTGACGTCGAAACGGGCGATCGAAACGGTGTGTCCCGCGGCCGAGAGGGCGTCCGCGGCCGCCGCGATCTTGCCGGGATCGCGCCCGTTGAGGATGACGGCGGCGCCGTGTTCCGCCAGGCCTCTGGCCAGCGCCAGCCCGATGCCCTGCGAGGAGCCCGTCACGAGCGCACGACGTCCTGCAAGCGAAAAGAGTTCAGAAACCATGTTGTCCTTCTCAATCGCCGGGCAGGATGGCGCCTCGGGATCGTTCGCCTCGATTGGTCAGCCCCCACGGTGGGGTCCGGGTTGAATGTTAGTGGAGCAGCGGGTTCAGCGCCACTCCCGCTTTGCGGCTCCGACTTTGGCGCATGGCGAACTCCACCCATCGAAGGCCTAGGCTTGCCAATCGGGCCGTGTGACGGCAATGTCAGCGCCGCAAGAGGTTCAGCGGATCTATGCCGGTGTCTTTTCTCGCCGAGCGACAGGACATGGGAAACAGCCAAATCATGATCATGGATGGTGGGAATGCCGATGCCGGCGAGCTCGACGAGGTTGCTTTGCTCAGGCGTCGGGCGGGGCTCCTCAGCCGCCGGTCGTTTTTGGTCGGCGTCGCCGCGCTGGGGCTGGCCGGTTGCGCCACATCCGACGGCATGAGCCTCGCCGAGGCGGCGAAGGTCTACGGGCCGGTGCCCGATGAGAAATTCCCGATCCCGGCGGTCGATGTCAGCAAGGTCGATCCGAAATACTATCGCAGGACCGTTCGCTACGACACCAAAGAGGCGCCCGGTACGATCATCGTCGACCCCGGCAATTACTACGTCTACCGCATCGAGGGCGACGGATCCGCCACCCGCTATGGCGCAAATGTGGGCCGGGACGGGTTCCGGTGGAGCGGGGACGCCTATGTCGGGCGCAAGGGCGAATGGGCGACCTGGACCCCGCCCAAGGAGATGATCCGGCGCCAGCCCGAGGCAGCCAAATGGGCCCGCGGCATGCCGGGCGGCCTCGACAATCCGCTCGGCGCCCGCACGCTTTATCTCTATCAGAACGGCGCTTACACGCTCTACACGATCTACGCCAGCCTCGACGCGGAATCGATCGGCACAGGCATCACAAGCGGCTGCGTCGGCCTGCTCACCCAGGACATGATGCACCTGTACTCGCGAACCCCGGTCAAGACCAAGGTGGTCGTCCTGCCGGCATAGCAACGGCGCCCCTCCAGGAGGCGTCGGTACCTGTCCAGCGGGAGGGCCCTGGCATCCAGAGCTTGAGTGCGCTGGGGCGGCTCAACCCGGGCTTGGGCGCCTGCGCGTCAACCGCAGCCCGCGGGTGAGCCTCCCGGAAGAAGGTCGGATCTATCCACGCCGCGATTGGCAAACTCCGGCCCCAGACCGCGCCGGATACCGCCTCCGAGGCAGCTTACCGGCGATCCCAGGTCCGGCGGCTTGTTCCCGTTGGCGGCTTTATCCCGGAGCAGGTCGAACAACAGCGTCGGCGCGCCACTCCCGGGGCGTCCCGACGCGCCACGCTCTTGCCACCGGCGTGCAACCCGGCCCATATGGCAGGGCTATCGGCAAAATATCTGCTAAGCATCTCGCATCGGGCCTGCGGCTTCGCAGAGGATCAAGACGGGCAGACGCAATGGCGCCCTCGGGTATATCAGCCGCAGTCGATGGGGATGGCAGCGACGTCCGCCAGCCGCTTTACCTGACGGTCTATGGTGCGCTGCGGGATGAACTCCAGGAGGGCCGCTGGAGCATCGGGTCGTCCCTGCCCTCGGAGGCCGCCCTGTCGGAGCGGTTCCGGGTCAGCCGGATCACCACCCGCCACGCCCTTCGTCTCCTGGAGGCGGAGGGCTACATCCAGAAGGCGCAGGCCCGGCGTCCGGTGGTCATCGCCACGTCTCCCGTCCGAAAGGATGGCTGGTTCATGGAATCCCTGGCCGACATCGTGGCGATGGTCCGGGGCGCCCACCTCCAGATCCAGAGCTGGAGGAAGGAGAGCTCCGCAATGGATGCGGAAGGGTTCGGGCTGCCCATCTCCACCCCGCTCCATTGCCTGAGAGGCATCCTGTCCCGCGACGGCAAGCCCTATGCGCGCTCCATCATCTACTTCCCCCCTGCCGTCGGCTCGCGCCTGTCCCGCGCCTCCTTCGACGATGCGGTCGTGTTCCGGGTGGTTCAGCGGGAACTCGGCATCGGCATCGACGACATTCGGCTCACCGTATGGGCGGAACTCGCCTCCGACGATGATGCGCGCGATCTCCATTGCCGGGCCGGAGCGGCCCTTCTGGTCTCCCAGCTCCAGTACTGGGATGCGGGCGGGACCCCGATCGAGATTGCCTACAGCCGCGCCCTCGCGTCGGAAGGACGGCTCTCCACCCGGCTCGTGGCTTCGCCACGATCTCCTTGACAATTCAAGGCCCCGAGGCTGATATAACAAGTTGACGGCATAACCCAGTGCAAAGCCGGGGTGCTCGAAGGGAAACGCCATGCAGGTCGACCTCCACGGGCAGGTCGCGCTCGTGACGGGCGCGGCGCAAGGCATTGGACGCTCCATTGCCGATACCCTGGCGCGCAACGGCGCCCGGATCATCTATACGGATCTCGACAGCAGCCGCGTCGCCGAGGCCGCCCGCAGGGCGGAGGCCTCGGGCGGCGAGCATCTCTCATTTGCCATGGACGTGTCGGACGGCGCCCAGATCGACGCGACGGTGGCCAAGGCCGTGGCGGCGGCGGGCCGGGTCGACATCCTCGTCAACAACGCCGGCATCGGCGTGAAGGCTGCCGACCGCATGACAATCGACGACTTCTCGGTCGATGCGTGGGAGGAGCTGCTCCGCATCGACCTGACCGGGGTTTTTCGCGTCAGTCGCGCCGTTCTCCCGCACATGAAGGCGCAGCGCTCCGGGCGGATCATCAACATCGCGTCCGTGCTCGGCCTCGTGCCCATGCGGCTGCAAAGCTCTTACGTGGCCGCCAAGGCCGGCGTGGTCAACCTGACCCGCTCGATGGCGCTCGAACTGGCCTCCCACGGCATCCTGGTCAACGGCATTGCGCCGGGCTCCACCGCGACCGAGGGCTGGGAGCGCTGGATCGGCGACGCCAAGAGCGAGGAACTGGATCTGCATGCGCGGCTCCTGTCCCATATTCCCCTGGGCCGCCCCGCCTCGACGCAGGAGATCGCGAACGGCGCCTTGTTCCTCGCCGCGCCGGAAAGCTCGTACATCACGGGACACATCCTGACCATCGACGGCGGCTGGACCGCCGGATTTGCGCGGGATTTTTGAGCCATGGCAGGATTGCAGCACGAGATACCTGCCGGCAGACTGAGCAACCGCATCGCGCTTCCCGCAGGTCTGACCGCAGAGGCGATGATCGGCCTCTACCGCACCATGGTTCTCCTGAGGAAGTTCGAGCTTGCGGCCCAGGTGGCCTGCCGAACCGGCGAAACGCCGGGCTTTCTCCATCTCTATATCGGCCAGGAGGCAACCGCCACGGGGGTCTGCGCCCACCTGACCCAATCGGATTGGGTGACCTCCACGCATCGGGGCCACGGCCATGCCTTGGCGAAGGGCATGGACCCGCGCGTCCTCATGGCGGAACTCTATGGCAAGCACGACGGCTGTTGCGGCGGCCGCGGCGGCACCATGCACCTCTACGATCCGGCCGTCGGGCTTTTCGGAACCAACGGGCTGGTGGGCGGCGGCATTCCCTCGGCGGTCGGCGCCGCAATCAGCGCCAAGCACCGACGCACCGACGGGGTTTCGGTAGCTTTCTTCGGGGACGGAGCCTCCAACCATGCGGCCTTCCATGAAGGCCTGAACTTTGCCGGCGTTCAGCGCGCACCCGTGGTTCTGGTCTGCGAGAACAATCTCTACGCGACCGCCACTCCCCTTTCGTCGGTCACCCTCAACCCCGACATCGCAAGCCGCGCCGCGGCCTACGGCATTCCGGGCATCGCTGTGGACGGCAACGACGTGGTAGCGGTCTGGCAGGCGACGCGGGAGGCCGTGGAGCGGGCCCGCAAGGGCGACGGCCCGACCCTGATCGAGGCCAGGACCTATCGCACCGTAGGCCACCACGAGGGCGACCCGGTCACGGGCACCTACCGGAAACAGGAAGAGGTGGATGCCTGGGCCAAGCGATGTCCGGTCCAGACGTTCAAGCGTCGGCTCCTCGAGGACTACGCCATTGTCACCGGACAGGAGCTCGACGCGATCGACAAGGACATCGACAGGGCGGTCGAGGAGGCGGTCGAGTTCGCGCGCCGATCCCCGGAGCCGGAGCCGAGCACCTATGCCCTGCACGTCTTCGCCGATCCCATCAACCCCTGGGAGGCTCTCGCAGCCCCGCCTCCCGACCGCCCGGCTGTCGAGAAGACCTGGCTCGATGCGGTGCGGGACGGCATCGCGGAGGAGATGCGGCGCAATCCGAACCTGATCTATTTCGGGGAAGGCACCGGCGAACGCGGCGGCACCTTTGCGCACACCAAGAACCTGCACCTGGAATTCGGCGGCCACCGGATGGTGGATACGCCGATCTCGGAACTCGGCTTCACGGGCGCGGCGCTCGGAGCCTCCGCGACCGGCACCCGCTGTATCGCCGATCTCATGTTCGCCGACTTCCTGTTCGAGGCGGCAGGACAGATCATCCTGCAGGCGGCAAAGCTCCGCTACATGTCCAATGGTCAGATGCAGGCCCCCATGGTGATCCGCGTGGGCGCCGGCGCGGTCCGTTCGGCCGGCCCGCATCACTCCGGCACCTATCACCCGGTCTGGGCGCATGTTCCCGGGCTCATCGTGTGCATGCCGTCGACTCCCGCCGACGCCAAGGGTCTGATGAAGACGGCCCTGCGAGCGCATGACCCGGTGATCATGCTCGAGACGAAGGCCCTGTTCTCGTCGAAGGGGCCGGTCCCGGAAGGCGAGCATCTCGTGCCGTTCGGCGTCGCCCGCATCGCCCGCAGCGGAACGGACCTGACCATCGTGAGCGCCGGACAGCTCGTGTTCCGGGCGCTCGAAGCCGCCGACATCCTGGAGGAGCGGGGGATCTCGGCCGAGGTCATCGATCTGCGGACCATCCAGCCCCTCGACGTCGGCACGGTCGCCGAGAGCGTCCGGCGCACCCATCGCCTGCTCGTGGTCGACGAGGCCTATGCCATGTTCGGGGTTGGCGCGGAACTCGGCCAGACCATGAATGAACTCTGCTTCGATGATCTGGATGCGCCCGTCGCTCGGCTCCATACGGCGCCCGTGACCCATCCCTTCGCCCCTGCCCTGGAACGCGCCATGCTGGTTTCCACCGACCGGGTCGTGGAGGCGGCCGAGCGTCTCATGCGCGGCGAGGCGGCGCCCATCGAACGCCTTGGCATGGCCTCCGGGCTCGGAACCCGGCCCGCGCCGGCGCCCCCGCGACCCATGCCGGCGGCCCGGACCAATGCGCCGCCGATGAATGTCGTGAGCGCAACCATCGCCGGGACGCCGATCACGATGCCCTTCGGCGACCTGACGGTGAACGAGGGGCGTCTCGTGAAATGGTACCACAAGATTGGCGAGACGGTGACGGCCGGTGAGCACGTCGCCGACATCGAGACCGACAAGGCCGTCGTGGAGATCGAATCTCCCGCCACGGGCATCCTGGCGGAGATTTTGGCGGAAGACGGCACGACCGTTCCCATGGGCGCATCGATCGGCATCGTGCGGGAGGCCACCGGATGAGGATCCTTCTTTCCCAGTTTCGCCATCCCGACGACAGCCTCGAGCGCCAGGCCATCGGCAGCGGCGTCGATCTCGTCGTCCAGACCGCCCGGGACGGAGCATGGATCCCCATCCCGGCCGAGGTGCGACAGACTATCGACGGCATCATCCACTCGCCCCCGAACACGGAGGTGGACGGGTCTCCTGCCGATTACCCCAAGGTCCGCGCGGTCGTTCGCGCCGGGGTCGGCTTCGATGCCCTCGACCTCAAGGCCTGGGGCCGGCACGGCGCCGCCGTGTTCAATGTGCCCGATTACGGAACCTCCGAGGTCGCCGATCACGCCGTCGGCCTGATGCTGGCCCTCACCCGCGGCGTCCTCACCTACCACGATGCCATCCGGGCGGACCCCGCAAGAGGGTGGACCCATGGCATCGCGCCTGTCGTGCTTCGCCTGCGGGAGGCGGTCTTCGGGGTTGTGGGGCTTGGCCGCATCGGCCTGGCAGCGGCCACCCGGGCGCGGGCCTTCGGCATGCAGATCGCCTTCCATGATCCCTACCTGCCCTCCGGCATGGAGATCGCTGTCGGAGCGCGCCGGTGCTCCAGCCTCCAGGAGCTGATGGGGATCTCCGACGTGCTCAGCGTGCACGCCCCTGCCAGCGAGGAAACCCGCGGGCTGATCGGGGCGGAGGCGCTGGCGCAGGCCAAGCCCGGCCTCATCCTGATCAACACGGCCCGCGGCTCCCTGGTCGACCTGGATGCCCTGCACCAGGCCCTCAAGACGGGCCGCATAGGAGCGGCGGGCCTGGACGTGCTTGGGAAGGAGCCGGCGGATCCCTCTCATCCTCTGATCGCTGCGTGGCGAGACGGCGAGGAGTGGATTGCCGGGCGGCTGGCGCTCACGCCCCATGCGGCCTTTTATTCGCCTGCGTCCCTGGTGGACATGCGGGTGAAAAGCGTCGAGACGGTGCTGAGGCATCTCAGGACGGGCGATCTGGCCAACTGCGTCAACACCGAGTTCCTGACGAAGCGGCGACAGTCATGAGCCGCTGATCAACGAAACGGCCCCGGTTCGACCAAGCGTGATCCGGCCCGGGCGAGTGGATGGATGGCCCCTTGAACTATACGTTTCAATTCGGCACCGTCATGGACCGCTTCCCGGAACTCCTCGCTGGGGCAGCAATGACCATCCGGCTGTCCGCCGTGACGATGGTTTTCGGACTTCTCATCGGCCTGGTATGCTCGATCGGCAAGGTGTACGGCCCGCGGCCGGTCCGGTGGCTGGTGTCCTCCTACGTGGAGTTCATCCGCAACACCCCATTCCTGATCCAGCTCTACTTCGTGTACTTCGCGCTTCCGAATTTCGGGCTGCGGCTGAGTCCCGACACATCCGCCGTGATCGCCATGGTGATCAATCTCGGCGCCTATTCGGCCGAGATCGTGCGCGCCGGCGTGGAGGCGATCCCGGAGGGGCAGATCGAGGCGGGGCGTGCCCTCGGACTGAAGCGGCTTCAGATCATCCGCTTCCTGATCGTGTTCCCTGCCCTGAAGGCGGTCTATCCGGCGCTCACGAGCCAATTCATCCTCGTCCTCCTCGGGTCGAGCATCGTGTCGGCGATTGCCGCCGAGGAGCTGACGGCCGTCGCCAACACCATCAACTCCCAGACCTTCCGCAGCTTCGAGATCTATACGGTCGTGACGATCATGTACGTGGCGATCGTCTTCGCGTTCCGGGCCGTCTTCACGTCGATCTATGCGCTCACTTTCGCGAGGCGTGGATGATTCCAAGGGGCAAAGGCGATGCTGCGAACCTTCACATTCTATGAGGTCTGGCTCCTCATCCTTGCCGCACGATGGACGATCATCCTGTCGCTCGCCGCGTTCGTGTGCGGGGGATCGGTCGGTATCGTCGTCGCTATCGGCAGGATCTCGCCGTACAGGGCGCTCCGCTACCTGATGTCGGGCTATATCCAGTTCGTGCAGGCGATTCCCGTGCTGATGCTGCTGCTCCTGTTCTATTTCGGCCTGAACCTGTTCGGCATCCGGGTGGATGCCTGGACTGCCGCCGTGCTGGCATTCACCCTCTCGACCAGCGCATTCCTGGCGGAAATCTGGCGCGGCTGCCTGCAGGCGGTTCCTTTCGGGCAATGGGATGCGGCGCGCTCCCTGGGCCTCAACTTCAGCCGGACGCTGCTCCTGATCATCCTGCCGCAGGCGGTCCGCATGGCCCTGCCGCCAACGGTCGGCTACATGGTCCAGGTGGTGAAGGGAACGTCGCTGGCCGCCCTGATCGGCTTCACCGAACTTGCCAAGGCCGGCACGCAGATCAACACGATCACGTTCGAGCCGGTCCTCGTGTTCGGAACCGTGGCGGCCATCTATTTCCTGATCTGCTGGCCTCTTTCCATGCTCAGCAGACATCTCGAAAAGCAGTTGAAGGTCGGGCGCATGCAGATACCCGCCATGTGACCGCCTTGCCTATTCCGGGGGCTAAAACCCGCGCCCGGATTGAATGGCCGCCATAAGGGCGGCCGCACCAACGAGGGAGGATACAATGCTTATCAGGAGAGTGGCCGGCTTCCTGCTCGCGCTGGCGGTTCTGGCCGGCGCCGGGCTGTCCGCAAGTACGGGTCAGGCCCAGACCCTGGACGAGATCATCAAACGGGGAAAGGTGGTGATCGCCATCGACACGACCGTTCCCCCCTATGGCATGATGGATGCCAACAACCAGCCCACGGGCATCGACGTGGAGGTTGCCAACCTGATCGGCAAGAACCTGAAGGTCCCCGTCGAGCTCGTTACGGTGAACTCGCCCGGGCGCATTCCGGCGCTGCTCAGCAACCGAGTCGACATGGTGGTGGCGATCTTCTCGATCACCGCGGAGCGGGCGCTCCAGGTATCGTTCTCGATCCCCTATGCCGGCCAGTCCGCGGTTCTCATTGCTCCCAAGACGAGCAACATCAAGGGGCCGGACGATCTGAAGGGGCTGAGGGTCGGCGTCACCCGGGGTGCGCTTGAGGACGGCGCGCTGACCCAGTTGAACCCGCCGGGCATGAACCTGCTGCGCTTCGATGACGGCCCCTCGGTGGCCCAGGCCATGCTCTCCGGCCAGATCGACGCCATGGGCGGGGGTGATTACGGCGAGATCTACCTTCGCAAGGGAGCCAAAGGCGAGGAATTCGAGCAGAAGTTCCCCTTGCGGGCGGCCCATTTCGGCATCGGAATCCGCCGCGGAAATCCCGATCTGTTGCAATGGCTCAACACGTTCGTGTACCAGATCAAGAACAGCGGCGAGCTGGACGCCATCTCCCGCAAGTACCGCAACAATGCGCCGATGATCCCCCTCCCGGTCTTCTGAGCGCCCGAAGCTCTGGGGTTCCGGCAGAGCCGGGACCCCTTATCCTGCAAGGCGGCGCTTCTGCCCGACGGAGACCTGATGAACACCGCGTCCAACCCGATCATCCGGCGCCCCGACCGCCTGAACGAGATCGTTCGTACGATCTTCAAGGCCGTCGGTTCATCCGATCGCGAAGCCGCCCTGGTCGCCGATCACCTGGTTGAGGCCAATCTCAAGGGGCACGATTCCCACGGGGTCGGGATGCTTCCCGCCTATATCGACAATGCCCGCACCGGCGTCCTGATCCTGAACCAGAGCCTCTCCGTGGCCCTGGACGCCGGTCCCCTCATCCTCTGCGACGGGCAGGTGGGTCTCGGCCAGGTCATGGCGCATGATGCCATGTCCATTGGCATCGAACGGGCGCGCGCCACCGGCGCATGCATCCTGGGGCTGCGCAACTCCCATCACATCGGACGCATCGGCCATTGGGCCGAGCAATGCGCGGCGGCGGGACTGGTGTCGATCCACTTCGTCAACGTCGTCAGTGAACCAGCGGTCGCTCCTTTCGGAGGCACGCAGGCCCGCATCGGCACGAACCCGTTCGCGGTCGGCATCCCGCGGGCGCAGGAGCCGCCGGTGATCGTCGATTTCGCCACCAGCCGGCTCGCGATGGGCAAGGTCCGCGTGGCGTTCAACAGGGGCGAACCCGTTCCGCCCGGGACCTTGCTGGATGCGAGCGGGCAACCGACGAACGATCCCGCGGTCATGATCGGGGATCCTATCGGGGCGCTCCTTCCCTTCGGAGAGCACAAGGGCTGGGGCCTGTCCCTTGCCTGCGAATTCCTGGGAGCAGCGCTGACGGGCGGCAAGACGCAATCCGGTCCCAGGCGAAGCAACGCCATCATCAATTCCATGTTCTCGGTGCTGGTGTCCCCGGAACACCTTGGGACAAGAACCAGCTTCAACGACGAGATCGATGCTTTCGTCGCATGGGCGCAGACCGGGGCCCAGAAGGCGATGGAAGTTCTGCTTCCAGGCGATCCGGAACGCGCGATCAAGCGGCAGAGGGAGCGGGACGGGATCCCGATCGATCGCAGGACATGGGATCAGATCATGGCGGCGGCCGATGCGGTGGGTGCGACGGACGTGAGCCAATAGGCGGCGGGCGCTCATTTCCGACTGATCCCAAGGCGGGGCAGCAGCGGTCTAGGCCGCCACGACGATGTCAAAGCGCCCTTGGAGCGCGCCTGGCTCGGGTGATGGCCCGGGGGTCAAGGGCACAATTACGCTGCGGCGAGCCTGAGAATCGCGAATCCGGTTCAGGACCCCGTCTCTCGAGTTGAGGGCCTCCCCCTCGATGTACATCTGCGTGATCAGCCGTCCCTGCCCTGGGACATGGACGGCAAAATGAATGTGCGGCGTCCGGCCCGGATAGGGCACCGGCCGGATGGTGCGGAACCGGTAGCTCCCCTGCTCGTCCACCTGGGTTCGGCCGTAACCCTGAAAGGCGTGGTCGATGCGTCCCTGCCCGGCCGCACGGGGATGGCGATAGATGCCGTTGGCATCGCATTGCCAGATCTCCACGACGCTTCCCGGCCTGGGCTGCCCACGGGTATCCAGCACGCGCCCTGAAACATGGATCACCTGTCCCAAGGCCTGCGCGGCCTGGCTGGTGACCCGCACCAGGTCGTTATCCATGTCGGGCGGAAAGGCGACCGGGTAGAAGGGCCCCTCGGTCTGCCCTGGCGTCGGAACAAGCTCGGCCGCAGCTAGGCCGTTTGGGATTATGACAACTGCCGAGGTGACCACCGCCTTCTTGAGCAAAGACCTTCGATCAAGGGAGAAGGAGGGATGATTGGTCATCAGGGATCTCCGGGCTTTGATCAGCCATGAGAGCATAGACCAGCATTCTCCTCCGGCCAGATCACCGCATCCGGCATCGCAGGAACGTGATGAAGGTCCGAGTCCTTCAGATTTTGAAGCCATTCATCGATTAGGCAGCGCTCAATCGTTTGGTGAGGAGTTCCAGAACGGCTGGCGCATCAACTCTCAGGGCAACCTGAACCGGAGCCCCTCCCCCCACCATGATCGCCAGTTCTCCGGCCTTCTCATTTTCCGCGACGCTGACGCTCAGCGCGAGGTCTTCACACTCGAAGAGCTCCGGCGACAGGGCAAACAGCATCACGCATGGATCATGCAGGGGACGACTGTCCTGAGCGGTTGGAGATTCAAAGTAGGCCTGAATAAGATGAGCGACCATCTGGGCTCTGGGTTGACCGGTTTTCATCAGGAATGAGGCCAGCTCCCGGGTCGCGCGGACCCGGCGTGTCACGTCCAGGGGAACAAGGACGCGGGTCACGTCAGAACCCAGCACCACAGCCGCCGCCTCGGGATCTGCCCACAGGTTGAACTCAGAGCGCGGCCCTACATTGCCATGCTCGTGGATCACGCCGCCCATGGCGATGATCCGGCCAATGCGTCGGGCCGCTTCCGGCTTTTCGAGCATGAGGCGTGCCAGATTGGTGAGAGGTCCGAGGGCGAGGATATCAACGGAGCCCGCCGGCTGATCCAGCAGGACATCCGCCAGCCATTCCACCGCGTGCCGGCTTTGGGGCAATCGCGCCGGATCAGGCAAGGCAACGCCACCGATCCCGCCCTCCCCATGCAGGCCCAACGGCTCAGGACCCGCGCGCGACAGGGGCGATGACGCCCCCTGGAAGACCGGAATGTCTTCCCGTCCGGCGAAAGCCAAAAGCCTGCAGGCATTGCGGGTGGTCGTCTCGATGCCGATGTTGCCTGCCACGGTGGTGATGCCCGCAACATCGAATTCGGGCGAAGCGAGCGCCAGGACGATGCCGATGGCATCGTCGATGCCGGGATCGGTGTCGATGACGGTCAGGCGGGGTTTTGCATGAGACATGATAGCGGTAGAAACCTTCCGGGTCCGTGTGATCGCTTATCCGACGGCCATCCGATTTTGACCATAGCCCTGGGTGCCCCATGACCGATTTCGCCCCTCTGCCCGAGGATCTCCTGGTGAATGCGGCGGATGAGGTGCGAATCCGCCAGGATCTCGTGCTGGTCGCCCTGGGAAAGCGGCCGGCCGATATGCTGTTGCGGGTCGGGCGCCTGCTCGAGGTTCACACGCGCACTTGGCTCGATGATCAGGAGATCGCCATCCGCGGCCGGCGCATCGCCTGGACCGGACCCGCCGGCACGTTTCCCGGAACGGCTCTGGACGGACGGATCGGAGTGGCCTCGCGGCTGTTCCCGGCTTCGGCGAGGTGCACAAGCATATCGAAAGTTCGCACATCACTCCGGAATACGAAGCTGCCCTCGTTCTGCCGCGGGGCAATACATGGACCTGCGAGGCAAGCCACGAGTTCTCGAATGTCGACGGCCTGCACAACCTGGAATTCTGGCTCACCGCGCGTCGGCACGGCTCGCCCATGAAGGTCTTCCCGCTCCCCGGTTCGGCCGTGCCGCCGACAGCCTATGAATGGGGCGGCGGGTACTACGGCTACGACGAACAAGCGGAATTCCTGACCCGGAGCCTCATGGTAGCAGGCCTTGATGAGGTGATGGACTGGCCTGCTGTCTGGAACCCGGAGAACCCGTCGCACCGGCGCCTCTGGGGCATGATCCAGGCGACCTTCGAGCATCGTGGCGTCGTGGAGGGCCACGGCGCTGGTCTGCGCGATCTCGACTCCATCAACGCCTTTGCGGCAGCGGGCCTTGCGTCCGATCACGAAGGATGGACGGCCGAGGAAGTGTCGGACAAGCTGCGCCACGGCATCTTCATCGAAATCCGGCCGCATTCCATGCCGGAGATCATCCAGGGCCTGCTCGAGCGCGGCCTCTCCGACTGGTCCCAGGTGGCCCTCGCGACCGACGACCGCAGCGCCTCGGACACGCTGCTGATGGGCGCGACGGACCACAACCTGCGCCTTGCGATCCGATCGGGGCTCCCGCCCGAGATCGCGATCCAATGCGTCACCATCAATCCGGCGCGTCATATGCGTCTTACGCCCTGGGTCGGCAGCATCGCGCCCGGGCGCTTCGCTGACATCGTGCTGCTCGACGGTCTGGAAAAGCTCTCCATCGCCGAGGTCTGGGCCGATGGCCGGCCCGTCTCCAGGGGGGCGGAATATCTTGGCCCCTTCCCCCCCTCGATCGATTGGCCCGACTGGGCCTCCAGGACCGTCAATATCAAGGGCAGGATCGGGCCCGAGAAATTCAAGATCGTTGCGGAACCCGGCAGGGCGACGATGCAGGCCGCACTGCTTCGGCCTTTCCATTGGCATGACGACTTCATCACTATGGAGTTGCCGGTCGAGAACGGAGAGGTCCAGCGTGATCCTGCTCGTAACGTCACCAAGTTTGCCATCGTCGACCGGTTCTCCGGCGACGCAAGGGTCTCGCGCATGTTCTGGCTGGGTTGCGGGCCGAAGACACCCGACACGGCGGTGGGTTGCACCGTCGCCCATGACAAGCACAATCTCTGGATCGCCGGCTCGTCGGATGAGGCCATGGCGATGGTGGCCAACCGGGTGACGGAGATCGGCGGCGGCTGGGTTCTCGCCAGCGGCGGCAAGGTTCTGGCAGAGGTCGGTTATGAGATCGGCGGGCTGATGACCCAGCGACCGGCGGAAGAGCTCGACGCCGAGATGAAGAAGCTTTATGCCGCGGCCGAAACCATCGAATGGCTCTACGAGCCCACCTTCTCCCCGCGCTGGTACCCAGGCTTTCCGGAGCGGCTGCAATTCGCAACGCTGACCTGCGCGCCCTGGCGTTGGGTTCTGGTCGCTCCCTGCGAGGCGGCTCCGCAGGGCTTCGTCAATGTGGCGACCGGGCAGACGCACCCGGTTGTGTGGTAACGATCAGCTGGCCGCGTCGATGCGGGCCATCTCGGCCTTGAAGGCCGTCGCGATCTGGCCGGCGTCGCGCAGGATCTTCTTGCGCTCCAGGCTCTCGACCTTGCAGCCCCGCATGATCCACCGGCCGCCCACCATCACGTCCTGCACGTCCGCGGGCATGCCTGAGAACACGAGGGTCGCATAAACGTCATAGACCGGCTGCAGGCGCGGTGCGGAAAGGTCGATGCGGATGAGATCCGCCTGCTTGCCGGGCTCCAGCGAGCCGATGCGGCCGTCGAGACCCAGCACCTCGGCGCCTTCGAGCGTCGCCATGCGGATCACCTGGGCGGCCGGCATGGGCTTGCGGCTGTGGCCGAGCAGCTTCTGGAACATGGCGACCGGCCCGAACTGGCTGAACAGATCCAGAGTGTTGCCGCTCATCGGCCCATCGGTGGCGATGCCGACCTTAATGCCCACCGCCCGCATGGCCTCGATCGGCGCGATGCCGCGCCCGGCCTTGGCGTTCGAGCGGGCATTGTGGGCGACGCGCACGTCCGCCCTTGCCATGCGCTCGATCTCGAACGGATCGATATGCAGGCAATGAGCTGCAATCAGTCCGGGCATCAGGAGGCCCGCCTTCTCCACCACGGCGACGGGCCGCAATCCATGAGTCTTGCGGCACCATTCCATCTCGCTGTCCATCTCGGCGAGATGAATCTGCACCGGCACCTCGGGATGGGCCTCAGCCCAGCGGGCGACGCGCGCCATGACCTCGATATCGGTCGAGTAAGGCGCATGAGGCGCGATGGACGGAACGATCCGGTCATGTCCCGAAAACTCGGACACGAGTTCCTCGACCAGCGCGAAGCCCTCGTCCATCGTCTTGTGATCGGGCGGGCCGAAGGTCGCGAGGGTTTGGCCGACCACGCCACGAAGGCCCGCCTCATCGAGGGCTCGCCCGACCTCCGTCTCGTAATAATACATGTCGGCGATGGTGGTGACGCCCGCCTCGATGGACTCAAGGGCGCCGAGGAGCGTGCCCACGCGCACCATCTCCCGCGTCACGAACTTGCGCTCCATCGGCAGCACGTAGCGGAACAGCCGGTCGTCCACGTCTTCGCCAAGGCCTCGGAACAGCGTCATCGCCAGATGGGCATGGGGATTGACCATGCCGGGCATGATCACGTCGCCGTTTGCGTCGACGGTTTCGGCGCCCTCCACCTGCGGCGGCCTGCCGGAGCCCAGCGCCCGGATCGTGCTGCCCTCGATATGGATCCACCCCTCTTCGATGACGCTCATGCTCCCGTCGATAGGGAGCAGGCAGGCGTTCTTGATCAGGATGGACGCCATTATCGGGCTCCCTCACCGGCCAGGATGGTGCATTGCTCCGGCATGGGCACGAGCTTGACGCCGATCCCGGCCTCCAGCGGGGTCGTGAGACTGCCGCTGGCGACGAGGTGGCCGGCAGGGGTCTCGCACCGGTACTGATAGGCGCGGCCGAGATAGGTTCGCAGGCCCAGTTGCGCGGAAAGACCTTCAGCGGCCGGATCGGTGGACACCATCAGGCCGTCGGGCCGCGTGGCCAGGACGAAGGCATCGGGGATGGCGCCATAGGCCGCTTGCGACAGCCGGAGGGACGTCCCGGCCGTCTCCGCAACGACGGTGTCGCCATCGCGGGCAACGACCTTGAAGGGGATGATGTTCTCGAACCCGACGAAGCGGGCCACGAAGGTGTTGGCGGGTCGCCGGTAGAGCACCTCCGGCCGGTCGAACTGCATGACGCGTCCGGCATTCATGATGGCGACCCGGTCGGAGATCGAGAAGGCCTCCTCCTGGTCGTGCGTGACATAGACCGAGGTGGTGCCGTTCGACTGCTGCAGCTGGCGGATCTCCACGCGCATATCGACCCTGAGCTTGGCATCGAGATTGGACAGAGGCTCATCGAACATGAGCAGCGGCGGCTCGATGACGAGCGCCCGCGCGAGCGCAACGCGCTGCTTCTGACCGCCTGAGAGCGCTCCAGGCGCACGATCCGACAGAGTCGCGAGCCCGACGCGCTCCAGCATCGCCATGGCGCGCTTGCGGCGCTCGGACGCTCCAAGCCCCCGCTGCTTGAGCCCGAAGGCGACATTGTCGAGGGCGGAGAGATGCGGAAACAGGGCATAATTCTGGAAGACGAGGCCGATGTCGCGCTTATGGGTCGGCAGCCGCGTCAGGTCGCGGCCTCCAAGCTGAATCGATCCGGTGGTCGGCCGCAGGAAGCCCGCTATGAGGCGCAGGGTCGTGGTCTTGCCGCAGCCGCTGGCCCCCAGGAGCGAGACGAGTTCACCGGCTCGCACGGAGAGCGAGAGGTCTTCAAGGACCTTGGTCGTCCCGTAATGGGCGGAGACGGCTTGGAGATTGAGGGGCTGTGTCACGAAAAAGCTACTTCGCAAGAAAGGTGAGGCCGAGGGTTCGCTCGACCACCGCCATGACGGCCACGGTCAGGAACATCAACAGAACGGAAACGGACGCCACGGTCGGATCGAAGAACTGCTCCACGTGGGCGAGGATCTGGATCGGCAGAGTGCTGATCCCAGGCCCCGTCAGGAAGAGCGACACCGACACGTCGTTGAGCGAGGTGATGAACGCGAGGATGAAGGCTGCGATCACCCCTGCCCTGACATTGGGCAGCACGGTCGTGAAGAAGGTCTTGACCGGTGCGCTGCCGAGGCTGATCGCTGCCTCCTCGATGGAGAAGTCGAAGGAAGCCAGGCTCGCGCTGATGACCCGCACCACATAGGGGAGGACGAGGAGCGTATGTCCGATCAGAAGGGCAGCGTAAATCGGCACTCCCGTGCCCACCGCCAGGGATTTCAGGAGCGCGAAGCCGAAGACGATCTCGGGCACGAGGATCGGCAGGACGAACAATGTCCCGAGCCATTTCGGGAGCTCGACCCGGAAGCGGTTGAGGGAATAGGCCGCCGGAATGCCGATCAGGAGCGCGAGGAGCGTCCCCATGAGGGCGATTTGCAGGCTCGTGACGATGGTCCGCCGGAAGGCGCTGATCTCGAAGATGTTCTCGAACCAGCGCAGGGACAGCCCCTGCGGCGGGAAGGTGAGATAGGTGGTGTCGCTGAGCGCCGCGCCCACCACGATGACGAGCGGCAGCATGAGGAAAAGATAGACCAGGGCGGCAACGGCGATGAGAAAGGGATGAGGCCTGTCGGACATCACGTGGCCATCGGGTTGATGCGGCGGGCGATGTGGCTCATGGCGAGAACGATGGTGATGGTGATCACCGTCATGATGGCCGCGATGGTCGAAGCGCCGACCCAGTCGAAGGACACCATGGCGCGCTGGTGAAGCAACGTGGCGAGCACCGTCTGGCGCTCGCCGCCGAGCAGCTGCGGCGTGGCATAGGCCGTGAAACTGCCCGTGAAGACGAGCACGGCGCCGACGATCAAGCCCGGCACCGCCAGGGGCAGCAGCACCTGCCAGAAGGTGGCGAGCGGCGAGGCTCCGAGCGACGAGGAGGCCTGCAGCACATCCTTGGGGATGTTCTCCAGCACGCCCACCAGGGAGAGAACCATCAAGGGAACAAAGAGATAGACCATGCCGATGATGACGGCCCCTTGCGTGTAGAGCATCTCGAGCGGTTCGCTCGTGATGCCGAGCGCCAACAGGGTTTGGTTCAGGATGCCGTTGCGGCCCAGGATGATGAGCCACGCAAAGGCGCGGACCACGACCCCCGTCAACAGAGGAAAGACGGCCGCCACGATGAGCAGGCTCTTCAGCTTTCCGCCCGCGCGGGAGACCACATAGGCGGTCATGAAGCCGAAGATCAGGGAAATGACGGTCGTGAGCGCGGCGATCTGGAGCGTCCTGAACAGGACGGTCGTGCGGAAGCCGCTGTTGAAATAGGAGATGTAGGGAGCAAAGACCCCGCGCGGGTCCATGAAGGTGCCGGCGATCACGGCCCCGATCGGGATGATCAGGAAGCCGATGATGGCGAGGGTGGCGGGCGCCGACAGCGCCCACCCGGTTGCGCCGTTGCGGCGCCAGAGAAGTCTTGAGCTCATGATCGGTGGATTACTTGCCGAAGACCTCGCTCCAGGCATCGATCCAGTCGCTCTTGGCCGCATTGAGCTTTTCGTAGTCGAGGCGCTTGAGCGAGGAGATCATCTTGGGGCCATAGGTCCAGCGGGCCGCCTCCTCGGGCTTCAGCTGCACTGCGGTCGCAACGGGAGCATCGACGCCCCGCTCAGCGAGCGTCTGCTGAATCTTGGGGTCGAGGATGAAGTTGATAAACTGGTGCGCCAGTTCCGGGTTTGCCGCGCCCTTCGCGATGTTGACGGTGTTGAGGGTCGCATAGTCGCTCTCCTTCAGCTCCGCCCAGCGGACGGTGGGAACCGCCGCCTGGATCTGCGCCAGGGTGAAGTCCTGCGCCATGGCGACGGAGACTTCGCCAGTCGAGAACAGGTTCACGAGCTCGGAGCCGGTGTTGTAGTTCTTCACCACGTTGGGCTTCAGCTGTTCGAGCGCCTTGAAGGCCGCCTTTTCGTCCTTGTAGGGATCGACGCCGGCCTTGTTGGCGGCGACCAGAACGGTCATCGGCCCCGCCGTGGTGGTGATGCCGGGCAGCGAGACGCGGCGCTTCAGGTCCTCCCGCCACAGGTCGTTCCAGGAGGTGATCGGCGCGCTGACCTTGGCGCTGTCGTAGATGATTCCGATGCGGCCGATGGTATAGGCCGGGCCGAACTGGCCCTGCGGGGCGCGGGCCAGCTCATAGATGCCGTTGAGGTTGGGAATCTTGGAACGGTCGACCGGCTGGAACAGGCGCTCCTGGATGCCGACCTGGGAGAAGCTGTCGGTGAGGTAGACAACATCGACGCCGCTGCCGCCGCGGATCTTGATCTTGTTCAGACGGTCGGCGTTGTTGCCGGTCTCGAAGACCAGTTCGCAGCCACACTGGGCGCGGAACGGCTTGAGCACGATCTCCTCCAGCTTGTCGCCGTTGAAGCCCCACCAGGAGATCGTCAAGGTCTTGTTCTGAGCCATGGAGGGAGCTGACGACAGCGCCGCCAGAAGAAAGGCCGTGCCTGCAATCGGTTTGGACCAACGCCCTACCATCTCGGGATCTCCTAGGTTACATTGTTTCGATGCCGAAGGGAATGTTGCCTGTCCCTTTTGACGGCAACCCCTGCCCTGCCGCCATAGGCATTAACACAACCATGGCCACGGGAAAGCCCTGCCCCTCAGGGACATGGCTCACGTTACAGCCATTCTGCTCAAAAAGCTCGCAAATCGGAAACGGGCACCCAGCCGCCGCCGGCCACCCGCCTGAGCCGCGGCGTCCGCAGCACGCCGACGACCCGTTCCGGCCAGTCCCGGCCGATCGCCGCGAGCTTGTCCCGCCAGGCGTCCGTCTGGAGCATCGCCGCCCCGATGGCGACCGGCCTGATCCCACACGAGGCAAGGAGTTCCAGCGCCGCGGCGATGGATCGACCGCTGCTGATCACGTCGTCCACCAGCAGAATCCGCCTGTTCTCGATCACGGGCAACATGCGAGGATCGAGGTAGAGCCGCTTGACCTGCTCCGGGCTGGTGATGGAGGTCATGGGCACCGAAAGCTCCTCCCGGTACCAGAACTTGCGGGAGGTCCCGAGGGGAACATAGCGGCTGTGCCCCAATGCCTTGGCTGTGCCGCTCGCCAAGGTGAGCCCTAATGTGGGCAGCCCGACCATCACCTCCGGCTCGAAGGCACGCACCTTCTCGGCAAGGCTGGCGCAGAGCGCATTCTCCACCGTGAAACCGGCCTGGTTGATGATGAGGGACGCCAGGGCGTGCTCCCCGTCCGCCAGTTCCCGGATCGGCAGGCGCAACTGGCGGCCGTCCTCGAACTCCGCCGGGTAGAAGCCGCGATGCCCCTCCGCCGGGTGCGGGTCGAAGGTCGAAGGCGGATGGATCTCGTGCCAGAAATCGTGGGGCTGCATCGCTGGTCGTTGTCCCGCGGTCGGAGAAGAACGATTGTGACCTGACCATCGTCGCGCTATCGAACATGCGCAACAGGCAAATTTCAGGACGACAGCGTGATGCCCTCCCAGGACCTCATCCAGGCGGACCTATCCTTCCTGCGCAGCCTTCGCCAGGACCTCCACGCGCATCCGGAGCTGGGGTTCGAGGAGGAGCGCACCAGCGGGATCGTCGCCTCCCTGCTGGAAGAGGCGGGCCTTCGCGTCCATCGGGGCCTCGGCAAGACCGGAGTGGTCGGCACCCTGCAGGCTGGCAACGGCACGCGTGCCATCGGCCTTCGCGCCGATATGGACGCCTTGGCCATGCCGGAGCAGGCGGAGCGTCCGTACAAGTCGAGATTCTCCGGCAGGATGCATGCCTGCGGCCATGACGGGCACACAACACTTCTCCTCGGAGCCGCTCGCCATCTGGCCAGGACCCGCAATTTCTCCGGCACGGTCCATTTCATCTTCCAGCCGGCGGAGGAAGGCCGGGGCGGCGCCAAGCAGATGGTGGAGGACGGGCTCTTCGACCTGTTTCCCTGCCAGGCGGTCTACGGCCTGCACAACATGCCCGGGCTGGCGGTCGACGAAATGGCCGTGACCGCCGGCCCGCAGCTTGCCTCATCGGATAGCTGGCACGTGACCTTCAGGGGCGTCGGCACCCATGGGGCCAAGCCGCATCTGGGCAAGGATCCCATCACGGCGAGCGGCCACTTCCTCGCAGCGCTACAGGCCATCGTAGGGCGGGTGGTCAACCCGCTGCAGCCTGCCGTGGTGAGCGCCTGCTCGGTTCAGGCCGGGGACCCGCGGGCCCTCAACGTCATTCCGGACGTGGTCGCGATCGGCGGCACCGCACGGGCCTACTCGGCCGAGGTGCGCGATCAGCTTGAGGCCGAGATCGGGCGCCTTGCCAGGGGCGTCGCCGCCATGTTCGACATGGGCGTCTCGTATGACTTCCGCAGGCGCATCCCGCCCGTGATCAACCATGCCGATGCCACCGCCCGTGCGCTCAGGGCGGCGCACGCCGTCTGCGGCTCGAAGGTCGTGCCGGACTTCGAGCCCTCGACCGCAGGCGACGACTTCGCGTTCTTCGGCGAGGCGGCTCCGGGGGCTTATGTGTGGCTCGGAAACGGCCCCGCGGCGGAGGGAGCGCTCCACCACAACACGGCTTTCGACTTCAACGACGAGGCCATCCCGACCGGCGTCGCCTTCTGGGTGACCCTCGTCGAGCAGGAACTCGCACCGTGAGCCTTGAGATCAAGGATTGCGCTTTCGTTACCTGGCAAATGACCAAACCCGTCAATGGCCTACTACTGCCGATGTAGGGTGAATGACGCCTTCGGGTCGGACTCTGACGATCCCCTGACCTTCACGAAGGTCTGCTGAGCGTGGAGATCAGACCAAAGCGTTCCTTCCGCCATGTGCCAGAATCTGGCATTCAGGTAACGAACGTCCAGAGGACTGCCGTTCCTGAGAACTCACGCGGATTGGCGCACTTCCATGTACCCCTGGCAGCGACGACGCCGGCGAGGGCAGCCGGAACGGTGTGCTCCGACTCCCTGATCCTGACGGGATCGTCCCGGCGCAGCGCGGGACGTCACTCGGCCGCGATCCTCGGATGCGCCTTCGGATAGGCCTCTGCCGGGGCAGCAGGATTTGCCTGGCCAGAGGCCTCCGGCAGGGGCTCGTCCTTCGGCCCAACGAAGCGGCTGAACAGGCGGCCAAACAGGCGTGACAGGTCATCCATGAGAATGAAGAAGGCCGGCACGAACACCAGCGACAGCAAGGTCGAGACGATCAGTCCCCCGATCACCGCGATGGCCATCGGCGCGCGGAATTCGCCGCCCGCGCCCAGCGCCAGCGCGCTCGGCAGCATGCCGGCGGCCATGGCGATCGTGGTCATCACGATCGGCCGCGCCCGCTTGCGTCCGGCATCGATGATCGCAACCCTGCGGTCCACTCCCCTGGCCACCTCCTCGACGGCGAAGTCGACCAGCATGATCGCGTTCTTGGTCACGATGCCCATGAGCATCAGGAAGCCGATCACCACCGGCAGGCTGATCGCCTTCTGCGTGATCACCAGCGCCAGGATCGCGCCTCCGATCGACAGGGGCAGAGAGAGCAGGATCGTGAACGGTTGCAGGAAGTTCGCGAACAGCAGGATCAGAACGCCCAGCACCATCATGACGCCGGCCCCCATGGCCTTGCCGAAGGAGGTGAAGACCTCGGTCATGACCTCGGCATCACCCGTCTGCTTGATCGTCACGCCAGGGGGGAGATTCTTGGCCGTCGGCAGGTTGTAGATGGCCTCCAGCACCTCCCCGAGCGCATCCGTGCCCCGCATGTCGGCTTCGAGCGCCACGCGCAAGGATCGGTCGTAGCGGTCGATCGAGGTCGGTCCCTGCCCGAACGAGATGTCGGCCACGGCTGAGAGCGGGACGGAGGCCCCGCCCCTGGTCGGGACCTTGAGGATGTCGATCAGCCCCTGATCGCTGCGCACCGCCTCGGGCAGCTGGACGCGGATCGGGATCTGCCGGTCGCCGGCATTGAACTTGGCGAGGTTCGCCCCGACGTCGCCGATCGTCGCGACGCGCACCGTCTCCGACAGCACATCGGTGGAGACGCCAAGCTCGGCCGCCAGGGCCGGTTTCGGGCTGATGCGGATCTCGGGACGGTTGAGCGGCGCCGTGGACATGGGGTTCTCAATCGTGGGGACGGCCGCCATCTCGCGCTGGAGTTTGGCCGCGGTCTCGACCACCACATCCTGGTCGGGTCCGGTGACGATGAGCTGAAGGCCCCGCTGCCCGCCCTCATTGAGGACAAAGAAGCGGATGTCGGGCACATCGCGGAACTCTTCGACGATCCGGCCCTCGAGCTGGCGCTGCCGCAGGGAGCGCTCCTCCTTGGGCACGAGGTTCACCGTGAAGGTGGCCAGCCGCACCTCCTTCTTGCCGGGAAGCTGGAGGCCGCCGTTCACGAAGACCGACCTCACCTCCGGCATGGCGCGCAGGCGTTCCGCAATCCGGTCGCTCATCTGCTGCGCATCGCCCAGTTTCGATCCGGGCGGCAGCTCGGCCACGAAGAGGGAGCGCGAGATGTCCTCCTCCGGCAGGAACGCCGACGGCAGGAGGTTGGTCGACCAGAGCGATGCACCGAAGATGCCGAGCCCCAGGATGAAGGTGATATATTTGTGCCGGACGGACCAGCCGACCAGGCGGGTGTAGGCCCGCATGATGAACCCGTCCTTCTCCTCCACCTGCTTGTGCGGCCGCATGAAGTAAGCTGCCAGCATCGGGGTGATGAGCCGGGCCACCAGGAGCGAGATCAGGACCGCGGCCGCGACGGTGATGCCGAACTGCTTGAAGTATTGGCCCGCGATGCCGCCCATGAAGCTGACGGGGGCGAACACCGCCACGATGGTGAAGGTGATGGCGATCACCGCCAGGCCGATCTCGTCCGCCGCTTCCAGCGCCGCACGGTAGGGCGACTTGCCCATGCGCATGTGGCGCACGATGTTTTCGATCTCGACGATGGCGTCGTCAACCAGGATTCCGGTGACCAGGGTCAGGGCGAGCAGGCTCACGAGGTTGAGCGAGAAGCCCATGGTGCTCATGACCCAGAACGTGGGCAGGACGGAGAGCGGGAGGGCCAGGGACGCGATGAGGGTGGCGCGCCAGTCGCGCAGGAAGATGAGCACCACGATGACCGCCAGGATGGCGCCCTCGATGAGGGTGTGCATGGCGGAGTCGTAGTTGCCGACCGTGTAGGTGACGGTGTCGTCGATAAGGTCGAAGCGCACCTCCGGGTGGGCCTGTCCCAGCTCAGCCACTTTGGCGGCCACCGCCTGGCCCACGGTGGCGTCGCTGGCGCCCGTCGCCCGGGTGACCGCAAAGGCGACCACCGGCTGGCCGTTGAAGCGCGCGAAGGTGCGCGGCTCCGCGGCAGTGTCGGTGACGGTCGCCAGCTCATCGAGGCGAACCTTTCGGTTGCCCGGGAGAGTGATGCTGGTCGAAGCCAGGTCTCTGAGGCTCTGCGCGGCGCCCAGGGTCCGGATCGACTGCTCCTGCCCACCAACCTCCCCGCGCCCGCCGGCAAGGTCGACGCTGGTCACGCGCAGTTGCCGGTTGACGTCCGCCGCCGTGATGCCGAGCGCCAGCAGGCGGTCGAGCTTCAGCTCAACGCGGATCTCGCGCTCGACCCCGCCCACGCGCTCGACCCGGCCGACACCCTGAACGCTCTGAAGCTGACGCGCCACAACATCGTCGACGAACCACGACAGCTCCTCCGGCGTCATGGCGAGCGCGGAGGCCGCATAGGTGACGATCGGGAGACCGGCGATGTCCAGGCGCTGGACGACGGGCTCGTCGATGGTGCGCGGCAGGTCGGAGCGGATCTTGGCGACCGCGTCCTTCACCTCATTGACGGCCCGATCCGAGTTGATCTCCAGCCGGAACTCGATCGTCGTCGTGGAGATACCTTCCGAGATCGACGAGGTGATGTGCTTGACGCCGTTGATGCCGGCCACCGTGTCCTCGACGCGCTTGGTCACCTGGTTCTGGAGTTCGGACGGCGCGGCGCCGGCTTGCGTCACCGAGACCGTGACCACCGGAACGTCGATGTTCGGGAACCGGGTAATCGGCAGACCCTGGAAGCTGAAGACGCCCAGAATCATCAGGACGATGAACAGGACGAGGGACGGGATCGGTTTGCGGATCGCCCAGGCGGAGATGTTGAGCTGCATCATCGGGTTCCTTCGACCTGCGCGGCCGCGGCAAGCACCGGGCGCACCGCATCGCCGTCCCGCAGGAAGCTGCCGGCGCGCGTGACGACCAGGTCGCCCGCTCTGACGCCCTCGACCTGGATGAAGCCGTCGGCCGAGAGGCCGGTGCGGACTTGGCGGGCCTCGACGCGCCCGTCCACCACGATCTGGACCGTTGCGCCTCTCGGGCCGTAGAGCACGGCGCTGAGCGGAACAGCCACCCCTGTCGTGCGGGCCAGTTCGACGGTGCCGCGGGCGAAGGCCCCGATGCGCAAGGCAGGATCCCGAGGCAGGGCGATCCGCACCAGGCCGAGGCGGGTGGCGCGATCAACCTCCGGGGAGATGTTGCGCACGCGGCCCTCGATCGTCCGGCCCGGATCGATGCCCACCTGGGCGGCAGCGCCCTCGCGCAGGCGCACGAGCTGCGTCTCCGTCACTTCTCCCTCGAGTTCGATCTCGCCGTTCGCGATGATGCGGAAGAGCGGGTCGCCTGCCGCCGTCGCGGTGGCGCCGACCTTGGCGTTCTTGCGGGCGATGATCCCTGCTTGGGGGGCTTTGATCGCGGCACGGGCGAGGCGAACCTGGATCTCCCGTCTCTGCGCATCTTCGGACTGCCTTTCAGCCTCGGCGATGCGCAGGCCGTCGCGGGCGGCGGCAAGGCGCCCCTCCGCGGCCCGGGCTGCGGAGACCCGCTGCTCGAGCTGGGCTTCCGTCGCGTTGCCGCCCTTGATGAGCGTGCGCGTGCGCTCCAGGGCCTGGGCCGCCTCGACCTGTGCGGCCTCCGCCTGAACGATCTGGTTGCGGGCCTGGGCAATCCCGGCCTCGGCACGGGCAAGGGAGGCGGTATTGCGGGCGAGCTCCGTTTCGAGAAGATCGGTCGCCAGATGGGCCAGAACCTGCCCCTTCGTGACGGTCTCCCCCTCCTCGACCAGAACCTCGGTGATCCGAAAGCCCTCCAGCTCCGGGGCGACCAGGACCTCCTCTCGAGGAACAAGCGTTCCGGTGACCACCGCCCGCTCCGTGATCTGCCGCTCCGCGATGCGCGTCACGGACACCGCAGGCGCAGGGGCGCCCTGAGGCTGCGTGGCGCCCGCCGCCAGGGCCGCCAGCGGGAAGAGGACCATGGCAGCCGCGAAACTGTGCAACCTGCGCATCATGACACGTTCATCTCCGGCACCTGACATCAGGTGCGTGTTAGGTTGATCTTGCCGGCGAAGGCCGCCTCGATCACGGCCATCAGGCTCGCGACCTCGCGCCCGGCATCCAGCTTGGCGTCCACGGCCCGGCGCACGAACAGGCCGTTGGCGATGGTCACGATCAGGGCTGCGAGCGCCTCCAGGTCGACCTCCGGCGCGATAGCCCCACTTGCCTGCGCCTGCCGGAACAAAGCGCACATGCGATCGCAGACGTCCCTGTCGAAAGCCTCCGACATGGACGCGAACGACTGGTTGCGGGTGGCCTCCGCCCAGATCTCCAGACAGAGAACGGCCCGCTCCCGCGGCTCCTCGGCAAAGTGCTTCTGGGCGATGGAGCGCAAGGCCGGCAGGAGATCGCCCGGCTGGGACAATGCGGCGAAGTCCTCGCCGATCCGGGCACGGTCCCTCTCGGCGAGAGCCAGGACGACGGCGTCCTTCGAATCGAAATAGCGGTACAGATTGCCGGGGCTCATTCCGGCCTCGGCCGCCACATCCTGCATGGTGGTGCGGTGGAACCCGGAGCGCACGAAGCAGCGCTCGGCGGCATTCAGGATGCGCGTCTGACGCTCAGCGGATGGATCTGGCTTACGGTCGGGGAGCGCTTGCGGATCTGCCATGAGGCGCGAGGTCCCGAAATCGAGAGAATGAACGTTCATTCTCATATACTCATCGAGAGGCGCAGGGTCAATGGACACCTTAACAGTTCGATCTCGGCCGACCGCCTGCCCTGCTCCGGGTGAACGGTCAGGATCATGGATCGGCGGGGAGTCCGTTCATCAGCATAGATGAAACAGCCAGCCGGCCTGTTCCGGCGTTCATTCTAGCAAAGCGAAGGTAAAGTCCCCGCTATCAGGGTGCCCAGTTCGGTTTGACCCCACCGGGCACGTTAGCTGCGGAAGGACTGCTCTGGGTCAGCAACTCTGTGGAGCGGCCCGAAGGCCGGGCGTCTGGCCACTAAAGCGGGTAGCAGCTCTTACGCAATAGACCAATGGCTTTCACGACTCACGCTGCCTGCTGGCCGGCTGTTCCGATCGGGATGGCGATGGCGCAGCACACGCCCTCGCGCTCGTAGCGGAGGTCGAGCTCACCCGCGAGCTCGTGGGTGATCGTCTGCCGCAAGAGGCGTGAGCCGAAGCCGGGGCTTGGCTGAGCCTCGAGGGCGGGTCCGCCCAGTTCGCACCAGTCGATGGTCACGACGGCTCCCTCACCTTGTCCGTCCACCTTCCAGTCCACCTGCACCAGACCTGATGCCGCCGACATGGCGCCGTACTTGGCCGCGTTGGTGGTGAGCTCATGGATCGCCATGCCCAGCACCACGGCTTGTCGCGGCGCCAGATGCAGGTCCGGCCCGTTGAGCCGGATGCGTGAGGCTGCCGTCGCATAGGGCTGAAGTTCAGTCTCCAGAATCATCCTGAGGGAGGCCCCTTCCCAATGCGTTTCGTTGAGCAGGTTGTGCGTGCGTGAAAGCGCCAGCAGCCGCTCCTGGAAGCGCTCGTGCGCGATCTGCGGCGGCACACCCCCGCGGCCGGCCTGCCATGCCAGGGACTGCACTGTGGCCAGCGTGTTCTTCACGCGATGATTGAGCTCATCGATGAGCAGCTTTTGACGTCGGTCCGCTTGACGCCGTTCCGTAATGTCCTCGACCACCCGCACCGCATACAGAAACGCGCCGGCGGCATCCAGCACCGCCGTGCTGGTCAGGCGAGCCCAGCCGCGGCTGCCGTCCTTGCGGCGGAACTTGCTGTCCGTGGTGTAGGTGTCCAACTCCCCGGCCACCTGCCGTCCGAACAGGGCGAGATCCTTCTCGAGAATCTCGGTGTCGGTCGCATGGCCGAAATGCTGCCCGATCAGCTCCTCACGGGTATGGCCGGTAAGCTTGCAGCGGGCCTCGTTGACCGAGACGAACCGGCCGTGCCGGTCCACCTCGGCGATCCCCACGGCGGCATTGTTCTGGGTTGCCCACAATCGGGCCTCGCTCGCCTTCAGGGCCGCCTCCCGTTCCAGAAGCTGCGACGAGGCGGCGACCAGCGCATTGCTGACCCGGTCGACCACCGCCAGCCCGCTCGCATGCGCCGCAATCGGCTCCCCGCGTCCGATTCCCTCCGCCAGAACGGCCAGTCCCTCCACGGGGGTGGAAATGCTGCGCCCGACCCGCCACGCCAGAACGGTTCCGAGGGCAAGCAGCACCCCACCAGCGAGGGTGAGGTAAAGGGCGGACCGCCAGGGAGCGGCCGTGATCTCCGACTGCGGTACGGCGACGATCGTCGACCATCCCGAGCTGGGGGAGCGGGAGAAAGCAAGCAGGGTCGGGACGCCGTCCAGGGAGACACTTTCCCAGACGCCCTGGCGAACCTCGTCTTGAACCCGCTTCACGTTCTCCGGGGTCGCGGGCTTGCCGACGAACCGATCGGCATCCCGGCTCCTGGCCACGACCGTCCCATTGCGGTCGACGATTGCCCCGATCCAGGTGGGGGGCAGGCCCTGGTCGGCCAGGATCCGGCTCACGGTCTCGGCGAGCATGTTGATGCTGACGTAAAGCTCGGAGCCGTCGTCGGCGGTCACGAGGGTATCGATGCCGACCGCCGGCTGCTTCGCCACAAACCCGCTGAACAGGTTGCTGACCCGCACCATTCCGACGGTCAGACCTTTCCGATGATCCTTGTTGTCGATAAGCGGCAGCGGGCTGCCGGGCGGGAGCCGTGTGTTGACAACCTGCCCCCGGTCATCGGCGACGTTGACCCAGGTGCCTGGGATGCGGATCGCCGCCCGTGCGCGGGCGTCGAACCCGGCGTAGTCCTTTTCCTTGAGCTGCGGCGAGGTCGACAGGGCCCAGAGAAGGGCCTCGGCCTGACCGAATTGGCGATCGACGACGAGCGATAGAGCACGGGCGGTTTCCTGGAGATGTTTCTCGACCTCGTGCCTGTCGTGGCGGTATCCCGCATAGACGGTCATCCCAGCCGTCGCGAGGGCAGGAACGAGCAGGACGAGGGTGAGAAGAATCAGGCGCGACCGCAGGGATGTCAGGGGCGCGATGCGCCGGCGGGGCGCCTTCCAAGGCCCACCCCATCCTTGACCTGACACTGACTTATCCACCGTGTGATCGCTCCTGCCTGGACGGGCGTGGCCCCATACAGATGGCATCGTCTATGAACCTGGTCATGACTTACGGCAATACGTGATTTCGATGCTGGGTCCGGCTCTGGTGGCTTAGGGCGCCAAGGACCCTGTCGGGCATCCGGGTTCCACATGCTGGAAGCACTGCTCCGGGTCAGACCCTGGATATCCCCTGCCCTCCACGAAGGTCTGCATACCTCGATCAGCGGCAAAGTTGGTTCAACACCGCTCTGGTGTAAGGATGCTTCCACCAAGCAGGCCGTCCAGAAAGCTGTCAAGTTGATAGTTGACTCCGTCAATCAATGATTGCTTAATCTCTGGACAGACAGGGGGTCCGATGAGCTCCGTTTCTCCAGCATCGCCCGAGCAGGTTTCCGCCGTTCGGGGTTTTAACCGCTTCTACACCCGTCAGATCGGCCTCCTCGCCGAAGGACTCCTCAACAGCAGGTTCTCCCTCACCGAAGTGCGTGTCCTCTACGAGCTGGCTCATCGGAACGGACTGACCGCGTCAGACCTGGGTCGGGATCTCGGCCTCGATGCGGGCTACGTGAGCCGCATCCTCAAAAAGTTCGAGGTGGAAGGCCTTGTGGAGCGAAGCCCCTCCCCGGCCGACGCACGCCAATCGGTGCTCGCCCTCACGGCTGCCGGCCACGCGGCCTTCCAGCCCCTCGACCAAGCATCCCACGATCAGATCACCGCTCTTCTGGCTGATTTGTCCGAATCCCAAAGGGACGAATTGGTAAGGGCCATGGGAATGATCCAGCGCCTGCTCGGCCGTGCCCCGGAAATGAAGGTGCCTTATCTCCTACGCCCCCTCCAGGTCGGCGATACCGGCTGGATCACTCATCGGCAGGGTGTGCTCTATGCCCAGGAGTATGGGTGGGATGAGACCTTCGAGGCGCTCGTTGCCGAGATCGCAGCCGCCTTCGTCAAGAATCACGATCCTAAGCGCGAGCGCTGCTGGATTGCGGAGCGAGAGGGCGCCGTGGTCGGCAGCGTCTTCGTGGTGCGCCAATCGGACGAGGTCGCGAAGCTCCGTCTGCTTTACGTGGAGCCCTCGGCGCGAGGCCTCGGCATCGGGCAGCGGCTTGTGGACGAGTGCATTCGCTTCGCGCGGGCCAAGGGCTACAAGGTGCTGACCTTGTGGACCAACGACGTGCTTGCAGCGGCACGGCGCATCTATGAGGCGGCAGGGTTCAAGCTTGTGGCCGAGGAGCGCCATCATTCCTTTGGCAAGAGCCTCGTCGGTCAGAGCTGGAACCTGGACCTGTGAGCCAACAGCGGGAGGGGCTCGCTCTGGCGGCGGCTGCGACGGGAGTTCAGGTCGGAGCGGCCCTGGTAGCCTCCCGAACCGTGGTTCACGACCTCGGCCCCGGATCCCTGGCGCTGCTGCGCTATGCGATTGCTGTTTGCTGCCTGCTCCCGCCTCTCCTGTTGACGCGACGCACGCGTTTTGCCCTGCGGGATCTGTTTCCGATCATGGGGCTTGGGGTGGTGCAGTTCGGCATCCTGATCGCCCTGCTGAACTTCGGGCTGCGCTATATCCCCTCAGGACGCGCAGCGCTCCTGTTCAGCACCTTTCCGCTCATGACCATGCTGGTGGCGGCAAGCCTCGGACGGGAGCGGCTGACAGGCATGAAGACTGCTGGCGTCGTGCTGACGCTGATCGGGGTCGGCGCGACCCTGGGCGAGAGCCTCCTGGCTGAGGCCTCCAGCGGTGAATGGATCGGAGCCGCGGCGGTGCTGGCGGCTGCGCTCTGCGGCGCCGTCTGTTCGGTGCTCTACCGGCCCTATCTCGTTCGCTATCCCACACTCCCGGTTGGGACGCTGGCCATGTTCGCCTCGGTGATGTTCCTGGCCGTCGTTGCGGCAGCAGAGGGATTCTTTACGGATCCCCCCCACCTGACCGGACCCGGCTGGGGCGCAGTTCTATTCATCGGGCTCTCCAGCGGCATTGGTTATGTTCTCTGGCTGTGGGCTCTCAAGCAGACCACGCCTACCCGTGTGACGGTCTTCCTCTCGCTCAGCCCTGTGACGGCTGCTGTCTTCGGCGTCTGGCTCTTGGGTGAGCCCGCCACCCCCGGCATGCTGATCGGGATTGCCGGAGTGGCGTCTGGTCTCTGGCTCGCGACAAGGAAGGCGCTTACCTGACGACCACCGCTCGCAATCATGACACTTGAGTGCCTGATACTGAAAAGTCAGTTTCCGGTCAAACCCGTACCTATGCCCCGGTAGCCCGCACCCATGGGAGGGGCGCAGGGCAAAGGTCAGGACCCGGCCGCCGGCCCCACCTCAAGCGCTCTCACCGAGGCGCCATCAGGTTGGTAGTGAGTTGAACCTGCGGCCACTGCCGGCGTGACGGCAACCAGAACGTCATAGGGTTCGAGCACATGGGCCCCGCTCATCCGGGCGCCGGATTGCAGGTTGATTATGTCTCGCGCGAAATGCAGGGGCTGCGGCTCGCCCGAGAAGTTCATGATGATGTGGAAGCGTCCCTCTGTGCTCTCGCGGGTCACAACCTCCACGTCCCTTGGGATATTGGCCCAATCCGCGTGGGGGTCGTCGAAGCCGAGCACGTCCAGAAGAGCGGCGATGTTGTCCGGCGCGAAGAAGGCTCCGCAATAGACGACCCGGCCGCGCCCCACCTGGCGGGCCACCACCGCGGCTTCGCCCGCGTAATAGCCGCTGGCGTAGCGCGCGAGCACCTGGACGTCCGCGCTCTCGGGCCGCAGAACTTCATTGAAGCCGGGAGCGCTGACGGTCCCGCCCCCTCCGTCGAACGTCATGGTGGGCGCCTCGCCCGGCGCGATGGTGGTGAAGTCGACGATCTCGGCGCCCACTAGGGCACGGAGCACACCTGGGAACGGTTCCATATAGCAGAACGACCGGCGGTCCCGGTAGCCGCTCCGCGGCCCGAGGACAAGGGTGCCGCCCTGCTCCACATAGGCGCGCAAGGGCTCCACCTCCGCCCGCTCCAGCATCTGGGCGTTGGTGTGGAAGAGAAGCGGATATCGGCCGATATCCTGAAGGTCGCTCAGGCGTTGGCTGGGCACGAGATCTGCAAGCATGTGGCGCTCCGAGAGCACCTGATAGATCGACCGGTCCCCAACCGCGCGCGCCTCGCTGAACACGGTCGCGACCTTGGCGTCGCTCTCGTTGTCGTAGTCGTACACCATGCCCGCATGGGCGACGCAGCGGCTTGCAAGAACGTGGTCGGCCAGATTCAGAACTTCGGCTCCGAAGCGCTCCACCTCCTGGAGGCGTCGATGGCTCTGGCTGCCGTAGTCGAGAAGGCCGTGCCAGAAATACTCCGCCCCGTAAGGCAGGGTCCGCCAGCGGAAGAACAGCACGCCATCCGCCCCATGGGCGACCGAATGCCAGGCCCATAGCCGCAACTGACCCGGCTTCGGGGTCGGGTGCAGGTAATCGGTGCGTGTGGTTTGCGCGAGGGCATTGCCGATCTGGCCGCTCGGGCCCGCCTGTTGCTCGAAGATGATGAACTTCGGCGAGATGCCGCGCACCTGGGTGAGCTTCAGGCCCTGGTTCCGGTCGCGGAAATGGGCGGGCAGGTCCGCGCGCACGCCTTGGAAGGCGGGATAGGAGTTGAAGGACATGAAATCGAGGCAGCTCTGCGTCAGGGCGTGCGCGTCATGGTTTGGAAACAGGCCGTCATGGGTGATGAAGTGATGCGGGGCGCCTCGCCTGATGATCTCGCTCTGGAGGGCGCAGAACTCGATCGTCATGTCGGATGTGAATCGATAGAAGTCGAGCACGAGCGAGGGGCTCTGGACGGTGACCGTGGGCTGGGGCAGGTGGATCTGCTCCCAGTCGCCATAGGTCTGCGACCAGAACACCGTACCCCAGGCGGCGTTGAGGGCCTCAAGGGTTCCGTAGCGCTTCTTGAGCCAGTCCCGGAACGCCGCATGGTCGGTCTGCGCGAAGCTCACGTCCATGCCGCAGTTGAACTCGTTGTCGATCTGTCAGCCGATCACGGCCGGATGGTTCCTGTAGTGCTCGACCTGGGCCGTCACGATCCGGCGCGCGAACTCCCGGTAGATCGTCGAGGTGTAGTTGTAGTGCCGCCGCGAGCCATGCCGCATGGGCGTGCCCCTGACATCGGCCCTGAGCACCTCCGGATAGCGGTGCGTGAGCCAGGCGGGGGGCGCATAGGTGGGCGTTCCGACGATGACCTTGAACCCGTGCCGCGCCGCGAGATCGATGGCGCGATCGAAGAGGCTGAAGTCGTAGCGGCCCTCCTCCGGCTCCCAGACGCTCCAGGCGCTCTCGCCGACGCGCACTGTGTTCATGCCGGCGCCCCTCATGCGGGCGAGGTCCTCCTCCCACATCTCCTCCGGCCATTGCTCGGGATACCAGCAGACACCGAACAGGAATTCGTCGGTGCGGAACGCCTTCTCGGGCATGTGGTCCATCCTCTCTTGAGATGCGGTGTTGGAGGGAGCCCCGCGGCGCCCTAGGATTTGACGGCGCCGGACGTGAGCCCGGCGATGAACTGCTTGCTCAGCAGGAAGAACACGGCGAAGACGGGCACGAGGCTGATGGCGGTGCCGAGCATCACGGCAGGCGTGTCCGCCACATAGAGCGAGTTCAAGCTCATGAGCGCGAGCGGAACCGTCAGCTTCTCCGCGCTCGACAGCACGATGAGGGGCAGCTTGAAGTCGTTCCAGGTCGTGATGAAGACCCAAACGCCCAGGGCCGCCAGGCCCGGGCGGATGATAGGCAGCACCACGATGCGAAAGGTCCTGAGACCCCCGGCGCCGTCGATCTCCGCGGCCTCGTACAATTCGTCCGGCACGCTCGCCTGGATATAGGTGTACATCCAGATTACCCCGAAGGACGACGCCATGGCGGGCACGATCAGCGGCCAGAAGGTGTCGAGCCAGCCGAACCACCGCATCTCGATGAAGAAGGGAATGAGCCCGAGGGACGGGGGAAAGAACATGGTGGCAAAGGCCACCATCAGGAGGGGGCGATGCCCGCGCACGCGACGGTACCGCGCAAACCCGTAGCCGGCGAGCGCGCTCACCAGGACGAGACCCGCCGTTTTGGGGATGGCCACCAGGAGGCTGTTCAGGATCGGCCGGTAGGGTTCGAAGGACGAATGGATGCGGGCGTAGTTCTCGGCCAGGGCGGTCCCGAAGCCGACAGGGGGCGGGAAATCGTAGGTCGCCTCCACGGGATGAGTGGCGAAGACGAGCACGAAATAGAGCGGCGCCAGGTACACGAGGGAAACGAGGGCCACCGCTCCCGTGATGAGAAGGCGGGTTCGATCCTCGGGATGACGAAGCCGGGCGAGCATGGGCTTGGCCTCAGAGTGCTCTGCGCCTGAGCGCAGCGTGGTAGAGAAGGGTGAGCCCGGTCACGATGGCGAAGATGTACAAGGATACGGCGCTTCCCAGGCCGAACTGGAATTGCGTGAAGGCTGTTCCGTACAGGAACATGCCGAGCGTCGTTCCGGCATTGTCGGTTCCGCCGATCCCGTTGGTGAGCACGAAGGGCTCGTCGAAGATCTGGATGCCGCCGAGGGTGGCGTTGGTGATGCTGAAGGCCAGCGTCGGCGCCATGAGGGGCAGGGTGATGCGGTAGAAGATCTGGCGCCCGCCCGCTCCATCCACCTTGGCGGCCTCGTAGAGGTCGCGGGGGATCGCCTGCAGCCCGGCAAGGAAGATGATGAAGTGCCAGCCTGTCCAGCGCCATACGATCAGAAGCACGATGAGCGGCTTGATCCAGGTTTCGGAACCGAGCCAATCCCAATAGACCGGATCTCCCGACAGGGCTCCGAGGAAGCCGTTCACGATGCCGCCGTGACTGGAGAAGAAGACCCGCAGGATGATGGCCGAGATCGCCGGGGCGACCAGGAGCGGAACCAGGAAGACGATCCGGAAGTAGTTGCGCCCGAACGCCACGTACTCGTTGACCAGATAGGCGAGAACGAAGGCGAGCGAAACCGTGATGAGGGTGGACCAGAACCACACCACGACCGTGTTCCAGACCGCCTTCAGGAACACCGGGTCGTTCAGGACGCTGGCGTAGTTCGCGAAGCCGACCCAGCGCGGCGCGCCGGAGCCGTCCCAGCTGTGAAAGCCGAGATAGAACGAAAAGGCGATGGGGAAGAGGCTGAAGACGCCGAAGAGGATGAAGAAGGGTGCGATCGCCCCGTAGAACGACAGGGCGTTCGACTGCGGGAGCGACATCGAACGCCCGTAGCGGGGCCGCTTGAAGGCGGCCTCCGCTGTCCTCGTGGGGGCGACGGCTTCGGCCATGGCTACATCTTGGCTCGGACTTCGCGCAAGGCGCCCTCGATCGCCTCGTCGACGGCCATGCCCTTGCGGATGATGTTGTTGGCCGCATTGCGAACCGCCGCCGCCGCAACCAGGTCGAGCGGGTGCGTCACCAGCGGCGTCATGGTGTGATTCACCGGCTCGAAGATTTCATTGAGGTTCTGGTTGGCGAAATACGGATCCTTGTGGTTGATCCACTCGGCGCGGGTCGCCTTGGCGAGGGCCGGGTACAGGTCGTTCTTCTGGTACATGATCCGGAGGGATTCGTCGTTCTGCGTGACCCACCGGATGAAGGCGACGGCCGCGTCCTTGTTCTCGCTCCAGTTCAGAACGCCGATGTAGTCGCCGCCGTAATTGAAGGCCGTCTTGCCCTCGGCGTTGGCGGGGGCGGGCACGACGCCCCACTTGCCGCCCTGGTTCTGAGCATAGGCGGTCTTGAGGAAGCCGCCCCACCAGTTGCCGGCCGGATAGGTGGCCACGGCGCCCCGGGCGATCGCGCCCTGCCACTCCGGCGACCATTGCTCGAAGGGCGAAACCAGTCCGGCCTCGCCCGCCTTCTTGACCAGGTCGAAAGCCTTGCGGAACACCGGGCCGCCGATGTTGGGCTGACCGTCCTTGTCGAAATAGGAGACCCCCGACTGGGCCGTATAGGCGCGGATCATCTCCAGCGGAGTCGACACCATTCCAGCGGAGTCGACACCATCCATTGCTGGTTCGCCTTGGCGAGCTTGCGGCCCGTCTCGATGTAGTCGTCCCAGGTCCTGAGGATCTTGGCGACCTCTGCGGGTTCGCTCGGGAGACCGGCGGCCGCGAACAGATCGCGCCTGTAGAACAGGCCTCCGGGCCCCGTGTTCTTGGGCAGCGCGAAGATGCGCCCGTCCGGCCAGGTCACGTTGTTCCAGGCGAAGGGCTCGTACAGGGAAGCGTATTGACCCGCATTGTAGGGCGCCTTGGACAGGTCGAGGAACTCCGGACGGCCGCGAAAGAGAGCGACCGAGTTGATCTCGATCATGGCCACGTCCGGCCCGCTTCCGGCAAGCAGTGCCGACATCAGCTTGTTCTTGTAGGTCTCCCCCGGCGGAAAGGCCTGAACCTGCACCCGAACATTGGGATGCTGGGCGTTGAACACCTTGAGGGTCTCGGCGAAGGCCTTGTCGTTGTCCGGCCATGTCCAGACCGTGATCGAGCCCTTCAGGTTGGAATCCTGTGCCGCCACGGGAGCGGCCGCGCCGGCCAGCATGAGGGCGCCCGCAGCGCCCGCTATAAGCCTAGAGAACACAGACAATCTCACCTCCCATGCCATTGCTTGACTAATTGTATGACTTAATCAGCTTGATCGTATGATGATCTCATGTCAATAGTCATGTATTGCCTTCGACTCAGAGTGACCCATGAGTTTTTCCAACCCGATGCATCCTGGCGGAGACCTTATGCGAGAAGCGCCCCCTCCCCGTCCCGGGGAGTCGATCCGCATCACCGCCGTCAAGACGGTGGTGGTGAACGCCGAGATGCGAAACTGGGTGTTCGTCAAGGTCGAGACCGACCAGGCGGGCCTGTGGGGATGGGGCGAGGCCACCCTCGAATGGAAGACCCGCGCCGTGGTCGGGGCCGTTGCGGACCTTGAGCCGCTGATCCTCGGACGGGACCCGCGGGACATCGAGCAGCTCGTGCGGATCATGACCAAGCACAGCTTCTGGCGCCTGGGCGCCATCGGCATGAGCGCCCTGAGCGGCGTCGAACTGGCGCTCTGGGACATCTTCGGCAAGAGCGTCGGGCTGCCGGTCTGGCGCCTGCTCGGCGGGCGCACCCGGGACCGGGTGCGGGTCTATACCCATCTCGGCATGGGCGACATGCGCGCCGTGTACGAATCGCTCGATCGCGAGCCCGTGCTGGACCAAGCCCGGGCGGTCGTCGCCAGCGGCTATACGGCCCTGAAGGTGGTGTTCATTCCCTATACCCACTACACGGCCTCCCCGCGCGAACTCGACCACGTGGCGGGGCTGATGCGCGGCCTGCGCGAGGCGGTGGGGGACGAGGTCGAGATCATGGTGGATTTCCATGGCCGCTGCGCCTCGACGAGCGCAGCGCTGCAGTACATCGATGTGATCGCCCCCTTCCGTCCCCTCTTCATCGAAGAGCCGGTGCCGCCGGGGGACTCGCTCCAGATGCGCGCCATCGTCGACCGCTCCCCCGCCCCGATCGCGACGGGCGAGAGGCTGGTCAGCATCCAGGAGTTCGACGATCTTTTCCGGCACCGGGCGACCCATATCGCCCAGCCGGATCTCTGCCATTGCGGAGGATTCTCCGAGGCCCGCAAGATCGCCGCCATGGCGCAGGCCGCCGGCATCGGCATCGCGCCCCACAACCCCTTGGGACCCATCGCCGGGGTTGCGGCGCTCCACTACGACATCGCAACGCCGAACTTCGTCATCCAGGAAGAGATGTCCGGGGCCGTTCCCTGGTACTGGGACGTGGTGCGCTCCCCCATCCGGCGCGTGGGCGGCCACTGGGAGGTGCCGGACCAGCCCGGACTGGGCCTTGAGGTCGATGAGGCCGAGGCCGCGCGCCATCCCTTCCAGCAGGAGGTTCTGCACACGCAGGCGGCGGTTCTCGGCGACGGCACGATCGTGGATTGGTGACACATGGCGGGGCGCCTCCAGGGCAAGATCGCAATCGTCACTGGCGCCGGTCAGGGCATCGGCGAGGCGACCGCCCGCTGCCTCGCAGGGGAAGGAGCGGCCGTGGTCGTGGCCGAACTCAACCCCGGGACCGGCGAGGCCGTTGCGGCAAGCCTGAGCGAGCAGGGATTCAGGGCCGCCATGGTGCAGACGGACGTGACCGACGCGGCCTCCGTCGCCGCCATGGTCGACCGGACGGTCGAGACGTTCGGGGTCCCGTCCATTCTCGTCAACAACGCCGGGATCAACGTCTTCCGCGATCCCCTGGCGATGACGGACGAGGACTGGAGGCGCTGCTTCGCGGTGGATCTCGACGCGGTCTGGACCTGCAGCCGGGCGGTCCTGCCCCTCATGCTGGAGGCAGGATCGGGAAGCATCGTCAACATTGCGAGCTGCCATTCGTTCAACATCATCCCGGGCTGCTTTCCCTATCCCGTGGCGAAGCACGGGGTCATCGGGCTGACCCGGGCGCTCGGGATCGAGTATGCCGCCCGCGGCGTCCGGGTGAATGCGATCGCGCCCGGCTATATCGAGACCCCCATCGCGACGGATTACTGGAACACGTTCCCCAATCCCGAAGGCGAGCGGCGGCGCGCCTACGATCTCCATCCCCCGCGGCGCATCGGGCGGCCGGAGGAGGTCGCCTGGACGGCCGTCTTCCTGGCCTCCGACGAGGCCCCCTTCATCAACGCAGCCACGATCGTGATCGATGGGGGAAGATCCGTTCTCTACCACGAGTGAAGAAGCGCGGCGGAAGGGCGCAACCGAAGGAGGAAATCCATGAAGAAGTCCATGTCCAAGATGCTCGTCGCGGCGGCCCTCCTGGCCGGCGTGTCCGCGGCGGGTCCCGCGGGCGCGCAGCAGAGCGCCCAGCCGCTCAAGTTCGGCTTCATCAACAAGATGGGCGACCACCCCTGGTTCGTGGCGGAGGTGCAGGGAGCCAAGGACGAGGCCGCCAGGCTCGGCGCGCAGCTCCTCGTGCAGGACGTCCAGTTCAACGCCGACCTCACCGTCACGGCGTTCGACACCATGGTGGGCGACGGCGTGAAGGGCATCGCCATCGTGGTGCCCGACCGCGGCCTCGGTCCGGTGATCGCCGAGAAAGCCAAGAAGGCCGGCATCGCCCTCGTGGCGGTGGACGACGACATCTATAACAACGCCAAGGAGATGGTGCCCTATGTGGGCATGAACGCCTACAATATCGGTCGCAGCGTCGGCGAGAAGCTTGCGGAACTCTACAAGGCCGAGAAATGGGCCGGACGGGAGGTGCGTCTCGCCTCCATCGAAGATCGCAAGGCCGATACCTGCATGCAGCGCAACAAGGGCGCCGAGGAAACGTTCCTGAAGGCGGTTCCCGACTTCGACAAGTCCAAGATCGTGCGGGTGGCCTACGACAACACGATGGTCAACTCCATCGACGTGATGACCACGACCCTCACGGCTCATCCCCAGGTGACCCATTGGGTCTTCTACTCGTGCAACGACGACGGAGTGCTCGGAGCGGCGCGCGCCCTTGAGAATGCCGGCTACAAGCCGGAGCAGGGATTGGGCATCGGGATCGACGGCAGCCGCGCCTGCGACGCCTTCGGGTCGGGCAAGCCCTCGGGGTTCCGCGGCACCATGTGGCTCAACTCCGCCAATCACGGCGCGACGGCCATCCGCCTCCTCCATGCGGCCGTGACCAAGAAGGAGCCCCTTCCCACCACCACCTATACGGATCCGGAGTTCATCTCTCAGGCCAACTTCGCCGGGTACCGGGGCAAGCTCTGCAAGCAGAGCTGATCCGGCATCGCGAACCGGACCGGCACGAAAGGACAGGCGATGGGGAACGGGGCGCTCCTGAAGATCGACGACGTGTCCAAGACCTTTGGCGTCGTGCGTGCGCTGCGGGGCGTCACCCTGGAGGTGCGGTCCGGCGAAGTTCTCGCTCTCGTGGGCGAGAACGGCGCCGGCAAGTCCACCCTGATGCGGATCGTCGAGGGAGTCTTCCCGCCGGATCTCGGCTCCCTCGAGGTCGATGGACGGCGGGTCTCGTTCCTGAGCCCGGCGGACGCCCACGCCCTGGGCATCCGCGTCATCCATCAGGAGCCTGAGATCATTCCCGAGCTGAGCGTCGCCGAGAACCTGTTTCTGGGCGACCTTCCCCGGCGGACGGGTGGATTGGTGGACTGGACATCCCTGGAGCGCCGGGCGCAGGCGGTGCTGCAGGACTTCGACATGGGCCATGAATTGCCGCCGCGCCGGATCTGCACCCGGCTCGGCCCGGCCCAGCGCCAGATGATCGAGATCATGCGCGCCGTCTCCCGGGGCGGGCGCCTGATCGCCTTCGATGAGCCCACATCCTCCCTGACGGACGAGGAGGCGCATCGGCTTTTCGCCATCATCCGCCGGCTCAAGGCGCAGGGAACGGCGGTCATCTACATCTCGCCCCGCCTCCCTGAGGTCATCGCGCTGGCCGACCGGGTCGCCGTGCTCCGGGACGGCGGCCTTGTCGCTCAACGCCCGGTCCCGGGCGTCTCGGAAGCGGACATCGCCCAGCTCATGGTGGGCCGGGACCTCGGCAGCCTGTATTCCCGAACGCCGGGCGTTCCCGGCAAGATCCTTCTGGAGGTGCGGGGGCTCGCCACCCATGCGGTTCGCGACGTGACGCTCACCGTTCGCGCCGGCGAGGTGGTGGGCCTGGGCGGCCTGATGGGAGCGGGACGGTCCGAACTCGCCCGCGGCATCTTTGGCTTCGATCGCCGCCTCGCGGGCGAGGTGCTCCTGGAGGGACGTGCCCTGAAGCCGAACAGCCCCGGCGACGCCATCCTGGCCGGAATCGGCTTCGCCCCGGAGGACCGCAAACAGGAGGCGCTCCTCCTGGCCCGCTCCGTGCTCGACAACATGACGCTGTGCGTGCCCGAGAAGGTCAGTCGCTTCGGCCTCTTCGACCGCTCGCGGGCCCTGCGGCTCGGGGCTCCCATCGCCGAGAGGTTGCGGATCAGGACCCCGAGCCTCGACCATCCCGTCGCCAAGCTCTCCGGGGGCAATCAGCAGAAGGCCGTTCTCGGCCGGTGGATCGCACGGGCCCCGAAGGTGCTGATCCTCGACGAGCCCACCCGCGGCATCGATGTAGGCGCCAAGGCCGAGATCTACCGTCTGGTCGACGCCCTCGCGGCTGCGGGAATGGGCATCCTTCTCATCTCGTCGGAGATGCCGGAGCTGATCGGCCTGGCCGACCGGATCCTGGTCATGAGCGGCGGCCGGATCGCCGGAGCCCTCGACCGCCCCACCTCCGAAGAAGCCATCCTCGACCTTGCCATGTCGGACACGAAGAAGAGCCGGGAGATTGCCGCATGATCGAAGCGCGGACCGACACAGACGGGAAGCCGGCGCTCCAGCCGGGCCGGTTCGCCGGCCTGGCGGGATTGGCGGATCGCCTCGGGGTTCACAACCTCAGTCTGATCGGCGCCCTTTTCATTCTCGTGGTCATCTTCGGGTCCCTGCGGCCCGATGCCTTCTTCCCCATGCGCAACGTGGTGAATGTGGGGCTCGCGATCACGATCCTGGGCGTGCTCGCCATGAGCCAGACGGTGGTGATCATCGCCGGGGGGCTCGATATCTCGGTGGGTTCCGTGGTCGGCCTGACGACGGTCTCCACCGCGCTCGCCATCGGGGCGACGGGAGACGCGACGGCGGGCGTCCTCGCCGGGATCGCGGTGGGCGCTGTTGCGGGCCTGGGGAACGGCCTGATCATCACCATCGGCAGGGTGAACGCCGTCATCGCCACCCTCGGCACCATGGCGATCTTCCGAGGCGTCGCGTTCATCGTTTCCAACGGGCAGTCGATCAGCATCTTCCATGAGGGCTTCCGGGGCCTCGGGACGGGAACGCTGCTCGGCGTCCCGATCCTGATCTGGGCTCTGTTCGTGGCCGCGATCGGGTTTCACGTGTTCCTCGCCCACAGCATCGTGGGCCGCAACGTCTATGCCCTTGGCGGCAACCCCGTCGTGGCGCGATTTGCCGGCATCGATCTCACCCGTTACCGGTTGGGCATCTACGTGATGAGCGGCGCCGTGGCGGGGCTCGCCGGGGTCTTTCTCGCCGCCCGCACGGGATCCGGCCAGCCCGTCTCCGGCTCCCAGGGGCTCGAACTGGAGGCGATCACGGCCGCTGTCCTGGGCGGGTGCGCCCTCCAGGGGGGCCGGGGCACCATCGTCGGGGCGCTTCTGGGCGTCCTGATCATCGGCGTTCTCAACAACGGCATGATCCTCACGTCCGTGCCGACGTTCTATCAACTCCTTGCTAAAGGAGCCCTGCTGATTCTGGCCGTGATCGTGGCCGAACGCCGCCTCGCCCAGGACGCCCACTGAAACGGAGATCGACCTCGATGGCCCAAAGCGCCACCGCCACCCGGCCCGCCGGCCGCCTTCACGACGAGGTGAGGACCATCCTTGCCGTCCGCATCCTGTCGGGAGCCTACCCCCAGGGGTCGGTGCTGCCGAACGAGGCCGAGCTGAGCCTTGAGCTCGGGGTCAGCCGAACCTCCATTCGCGAGGCCATCCGGGTTCTCTCCGCCAAGGGACTTGTCGAGTCCCGCCAGCGGGTCGGCACCCGGGTCCGCCCCGACGACGACTGGAACCGCCTCGACCCGGAGGTTCTCGCCTGGGGGGCCGATCTCGAGCCGGACGCCTCCTTCGTCCGCGGTCTGCTGGAGGCGCGCCGGATCATCGAGCCCGCAGCCGCCGAACTGGCCGCCCTGCGGGCGACGGGGCGCGACCTCATGACCATCGAGGGCGCCTATGACCGGATGTCCCGGAGCCTCGCCCATGACCTCGATGCCTGCACGGAGGCGGACCTCGACTTTCATACGGCCATCCTCCGGGCGAGCCACAATCCGGTGCTGTCGCAGCTCGCGAGCGTGATCGGCGCGGCCCTGCGGGCAGGTTTCCGGGTCTCGACCTCGCTGACCCGGGGCTACGAGCGCACCCTGCGCGCCCATGGCGATGTTCTGGAAGCCATCCGGCTGCGCCAGCCCGAGCAGGCGCGCTCGGGCATGCTGCTGCTCATCGACCTGGCGGCGGAGGATTTCGGCGAACTCCTGAGCCCGCCCGTCGAGCCGCGCCGATGACGGAGCACAGGCAATCCGCAGCGATCCTTGCGGCCGACACCCGTGATCGGCTCGGGGAGGGCCCGGTCTGGCATGGGCGGGAGGGCGCCCTCTACTGGGTGGATATCGGAGGGTCGCGCCTGCACCGCTTGGACGCGGCGTCCCGGGAGGTGACGACGAGGATTCTTCAGGAGCCCCTCACCTGCCTTTCGCCCCTGCGGTCTGGCGAGGGCTTCATCGGGGCCTTTGCGTCGGGCCTTGCCCGCATCGACCGGGACGGCAGGGTGACCGGCTGGATCGCCCGCCCGGAGGCGGATCGCGCCGGCAACCGCTTCAACGACGGGAAGTCCGGCCCGGGCGGCCGCTTCTGGGCAGTCTCGATGAACGCGGCCGGGAGCGGAGCGACCGGCGCCCTCTACCGGGTGGAGCCGGATGGATCCTGGGATCGGGTGCTCGACGGCATCAGCATCTCGAACACCTTCGCTTGGAGCCTCGACGGGCGAACCTTCTACTCTGCCGATACGGCGGCCGGAATCATCTTCGCGTTCGATCACGACCCGGATGACGGCTCGATCCGCCATCGCCGGGTTCTGGCGGGGCCGGAGATCGCGCCCGGCTATCCTGACGGCTCGGCGCTCGATGCCGAGGGCTGTCTCTGGAACGCCCGATGGGACGGCGGCTGCCTGGTGCGGATCACGCCCGAGGGCAAGGTGGATCGCACCATCCCCCTCCCGGTCCGGCGTCCCACCAGCTGTGCCTTCGGCAGGCCCGACCTGCGAACCCTCTATGTGACCAGCGCGATCTGGGATTTCGACGACGCCGCCCTGCGGGACCAGCCATGGGCTGGGAGCCTTCTGGCCCTGGAGCCGGGGGTCCAGGGCGCGCCCGTCGACGTCTATGGCGTCTGATGCCGAGCCGGCTTCGGCATCATCAGACGCGATTCAGCGTGGCCTCTGAGTTAGCGGTTCACTTCCTGCTTGGCCGTCTCGGAGCCTGCTGCCTGCCACGCCTATGGCCGTGACAGGGATCACGGCGGACGTCAGGGACGCGGCTTCACCTGTCCTTCCCGATAGAACAGCATTCCGCCGTGGTGGAGCACGTCGTCGATGAACTCACCGTCGGCTGTAAATCCCGTATCGTCCCAGTAGTCGATTGCGTTGCCGCGCACTTCATAGCGCCCCTGATAGGCGCTCCTGCGGCTGCCCCGCGCCTCGTCATAGCGGCCGTTCGGAAGAAGCTCCTGGCGGATGTGGCCGTCCCCGGTGACCCACATGCCGAGATAAGGGTGAGTTGTCATGTCCGCTGCATCCCTGGATTGGGGTCGACTGGAGGTCGCAGATTGCCCGAGCGCCCCTGGTGCGGCAGCCATTGCGGCCGCAAGGACGAGAACGAGTTCGATGCGTGGCGTGGGAGGCTCCTTTCTTCAGTGCGGGCTTGCGGTCGGACGAACGATGATCTCGCTCACGTCCACGTCGGAGGGTTGCTCGATCGCATAGAGGACCGCGCGAGCAATTGCGCCCGGCTCGATGGCGATCCTGCGATACTCCCTCATGGCCTCCCGTGCGGCGTCGTCCGAGATCGTCTCCGCCAGCTCGCTCGTGACAACCCCTGGAGAAATCACCGTGACCCGCAGTCGGTCCGTCTCCTGGCGCAGCCCATCGGAGATCGCCCAGACAGCATACTTGGTGGCGCAGTAGACCGCGGCGGTCGGAGAGACCCGGTGTGCTCCGATGGATGCGATATTGATCACATGACCTGAGCCTCTGGCCTCCATGTGAGGCAGCACGGCCGCAATCCCGTTTAGAACACCCTTGATGTTCACGTCCACCATCCGGTTCCACTCGGCGACCTTGAGGGCCCTGAGCGGAGACAAGGGCATGACGCCCGCATTGTTGACGATCACATCGATGCGGCCGAACTCCTCGAGCGTTGCGGACACGACCCTGGTGAAGTCATCCCCGGAGGTGACATCGAGCCGATGGGCCCGCGCAACGCCGCCGGACGCCTCGATGCGGGTGACCAGGTCATGCAGCCGGTCCGTTCGGCGGGCGCCCACAACCGCGACATGGCCGGCTCCGGACAGCTCCCGGGCAACGGCATCGCCGATCCCGCTGGAGGCGCCGGTAATCAGGACGATCTTCATCTCGGACATCGGATTTCCTCTCAATCGAGCCGGGACCAACCTGTGACCTCGTCTCGGTCCCGACCTCAGGGTGAGAGATATCCCTGCCGGCCTGCGCGGTCCACTTGCCAATCCTGCACGGGCTGGTCAGTATTTGTCACCAATGACCCCAGACCTTGCCGGCATCGCTGTTTTCGTGACGGTTGCGGAAGCACGCAGCTTCCGGGCCGCGAGCGAGCGCCTGGGCGTGACCCGCTCGGCCGTCAGCCAGGCCATTCGGCGGCTTGAGGAGCGCATGGGCGTCGCGCTTTTTCAGCGAACCACCCGGAGCGTTCATCTGACGGAAGCGGGCGAGCGGCTTTATCGATCGGTGCGCCCAGCCCTCGACGATCTCGGCGCCGCGATGGAAGCCGTGGGCGAGTTGCGCGAGCAGCCCACCGGCATGGTGCGGCTGACGGTCTCCTCGATCGCCGAGAGGTTCCTGAGCGGCCCGCTCCTGGCGGGGTTCCTGGCGGCCTACCCCGACATCCGCCTTGATATCACGGTCACGGACGAGGAATTCGACATCGTGGCCGAGGGCTTCGATGCCGGTGTCCGGCTCGGCGAAGTGATCGAGCAGGACATGATCGCCGTTCCGGTATCGGACGAGCAACGGCAGATGGTCGTAGGTTCGCCTGACTATCTGGCCCGGCATGGCGCGCCGGCCCATCCCCGGGACCTGCCGAAGCACCGCTGCATCGGCTGGCGGCCCAGCCCGCAGGTCGCCCCCTACCGATGGGAATTCACCGAGAGCGGCCGCGACTTCGCGGTCGACGTGAACCCTCGCGTGACGACCAATGACATGAGGGTGATGATTCGATTGGCTTGCGCCGGAGCAGGCCTGACCTTCGGGATGGAGGAAACCTTCCGCCCCTATATTGCCCGAGCTGAACTTGTGCCGCTTCTCGAAACGTTCTGCCCGCCCTTCCCCGGCTTTTACCTCTACTATCCGAACCGTCGCAACCTGCCGCTGAAGCTGCGGGTGCTCGTCGACTATTTGCGCGGGAGGCGACGTTAACCTCCTGGTTCAGCCCGGTTCCAGCCGGATACGGCTGGCATGACGGGGTGCACGCCATGAGGCCGCAAGCGTTCTCCTATTCGCCAGGGCGGTCGGCGAGCGGCGCCGTCACAGCCAGGAGGCGATGGCCTCCAGGGGTTTCTTGATCCCTCCCTGGACGGGCACCCGGCAGCCCTCCGCCGGGTAGCCGGTGACCAGGAGGATGGAGGGCTTCTCCGTTTCGGGACGGCAGCAGATCCGGTTGAGGAAGCCCATGGGGCTCGGCGTGTGGGTCAGGGTGGCGAGCCCCGCCGCATGGAGGGACGCGAGCAGGAACCCCGTGGCGATGCCGACCGATTCCGGCACGTAGTAGTTCTTCACCTTGCGTCCGTCGGGGCCCTCGCTGGAGCGCTGCCCGAAGATGGCGATGAGCACCGGAGCGGTCTCAAGAAAGGCCTTGTTCTCGTCGGTTCCGAGGGGCGCCAGGGCGTCGAGCCATTCCTGGGGCGCGCGGCCGTTGTAGAAATCGCGCTCCTCGGCTTCCGCCGCTTCTCGGATCTGCCGCTTCGTCTCCGGGTCCGTGATGACCGCGAAGTGCCAGGGCTGGAGATTGGCCCCCGAGGGCGCAGTGCCGGCGGCCAGGAGGGCAAGCTCGATCACCTCCCGCGGAACGGGCCGGTCGGAAAAGTCCCGCACGGTCCGGCGTCGGCGGATATCCTCATAGAAGGCCCGCGCCCGGGCCGCCATCTCGTCCGGCGGGTAGGAGCGGTACAGGCTCAGGGGCTCGAAAACCGGACCTTTCATGGGGTGCTCCGATGGACCGACGGGATGGAATTTAGATCACCCTCGACACGTTCCGCGCAAGAGCGGCGCGGCCGCCTCGGGGCCGATCTCCGCGCGAGGGGACGGCCGGGCAGGCTCGTCATGTCGCCATACCAGTTGGGGCGCCCTGCGGGCCCTCTACCTGGGCCGCGGGGCTTGAGCGGATTCGGCGTCGAGAACCCGATAGAGTTCACTTGCACGGGAGAGGTGATCGGTCATGGCCGCCGCCGCCCCGTCCGCATCCCCGGCGGCCACAGCCTTGTAGATCCGCTCGTGCTCGTCGAGGGTGAGCCGGTCGGCGCCCCGGACGGACACCAGCTCGCGCTTGAACCGGGACAGCCAGTCGAGCATGCCCTGGCTCACCGCCGCGATGAGCATGTTGCCCGACATGGCGGCGATCTGGCGGTGGAAGGCCATGTCGCAGGCCACGAATTTCGCCGCGTCCCCCCTGGCCTTGCGGTGCGCCACCAGGGCGAGACGCAGCTCCTCCAGGCTCTCCCGGGTGGCGCGCATGGTGGCCACCCTCACCAGGCCCACCTCGAACAGGAGGCGGGCCTCCTTCAGGTCGTCGAGCCCGCGCGGGTTGCTGCCCAGGAGCTGCACCATCGCGCCGGAGATCTGGTCGATCACCGTAGTGGCGGTCGGCAGGATCACCCGGGCGCGCTCCCCGTGGGAGATTCGGATCAACCCCATCTGCTGGAGCGCCTGCATGGCTTCGCGGATGGCCGGCCGGCCCACGCCCCAGCGGGTCATCAGCTCGCGCTCCGACGGGAGTTGGGACCCGGGGGAGTACTCGCCGGAATCGATGGCGGCCACCAAGCGGTCCAGAACTTCGTGCGACAGCTTCCGGCGCGCGATGGTTTCCATGGTCATCCCTTTTTTCTCGCATGATTGTAGCACCGCAGGACCCCGACCACAAAACCCATAGTTGGCGAAACTTGTATGATGAAATGATCTCCTTCGTGGCAGATTTCGGTCGGCCGCGCGACGGGTGGACGGGCGAGCTGCCCTCGCCGTTTCAGGGGCGATCCGGATGCGGTGGACAGGAGCGCGAGGTCGGCGCAGGCCCTTGCGACCTGCGCCTCCCCTGCCCCTACGAACGCCCGTCCATGGGGTTTCCGGCACCCGCGCGGCCGCGCGGGGCCTCCGAGCGGGGGCCGGGGAACGGGGCCTGCGTCAGGCCTTGCGTGTCGGTTTCGACGGCTAGCACGCTGCCGGACAGGGGCGCTTCCGCAAGGATCTCGGGCGACAGCCGAATGCGGGCCGTGGTGATGTAGAGGGTGGACCCGTTCGGCCCGCCGAAGACGCAGTTGGTCGGCCGCGGCACGGGCAGGGAAATCGTCTGCACGAGGCGGCCGTCCGGGGCGTGGCGGGCGATCTGCCAGCCGTTCCAGTAGGCGCTCCACACATGCCCGTCCCGGTCCACCGTGAGGCCGACCGGCGCGCCCATGGTGTCGGCCGCATGGGCGAACACGCGGCGGTTCCGGATCCGGCCGGTCTCCGGGTCGAAATCATAGGCGAAGATGGTGCGGGCGATGGAATCGGTGAAGTACATGGTCCGGCTGTCCGGGCTCCACCCGAGGCCGTTCGACACGCCGATTCCCGTCTCCATGCGGCTGACGCCGCCCCTTCGGTCGAGGCGGTACAGGCTCCCGGCCCCGGGGGACGCGCCCATCTCCATGGTGCCGGCCCAGAAGCGTCCCTGGGGATCGCACTTGCCGCTATTGAAGCGGTTCCCCGGCTTGTCGGCCTCCGGAGATGCGATGGAGCGAAACGCGCCCGTTTCCGGATCGAGCCACCCGAAACCCTCCTGCGCGGCGGCGATGAGCTCCCTCCCGTCCGACGCCGCGATGGCGCCGACGATCTGGCCGAGGGGCACGACCGTGTCGATCAGCGCCGCGGGGTCGGAGACGTGCAGGGCGGGCGCGAGGATGTCGACCCAGCAGAGCTTGCCCGAGGGCTCGTGCCAGATCGGGTTCTCGCCCAGGAAGGCCTTCGCCCTCACGGCGGGAACCGCCTCGGCCGAGCGCCGCCGGGCGGGCCGCGGCGGCCGGTTCGGCTGGGCGAAGGCGGCATTCTCCGCAAGGCGCTGGCTCGACTTCACGAGCTCCGCCCCGATCTCGTGGAGCTGGTCGACGCTGATCCTAAAGGCGGGGCCGAGAATCCCGATGGCCGCCACGGCCCGGTTGGCGTGATCGACCACGGGAGCCGCCACGGCCCGCACGCCCTCCCGCCACTCCTCGTCTTCGACCGCATAGCGGCGGGCCTTGGTCACGTCGAGATGGGCGCGAAACACCTCCCTGTCGGTGATGGTCGCAGGGGTGCGTGCGGCCAGGGGGAGGCCGGCGACCGCCTGGGGCAGCACGTCCGGATTGACGAAGGCCAGGATGGCCTTGCCGGCGGCGGTGCAGCCCACGGGGAGCCTTGCGCCGGGGGAGAGCCAGCGCTGCTGCGGACGCCCCTCCCCGACCACGCTGGTGCACAGCACCTCCTGGCCAAGGGGCAAGGCGAGGAAGACCACCTCGCCGAGCAGGGTATGGAGCCGGTGAAGCTCGGGCTGCGCGATGGACGCGATGTCGAGTTCGGCGCTGGCGTGGCGCGCATGTTCGATAACCCGCCAGCCGAAGCGGTAGCTGTTGTCCTCCCGGTCGAGGCGCACGGAGCCGTGCTCGAGGAGCGCCGCGAGAATCCGGTGGAGCGTGCTCTTCGGGTAGCCGGTCGAGCGGACGAGCTCGGTGAAGCTGAGCCTGCCCCCGGCAGCCGCAAGGCAATCCAGCACGGCAAGCCCCTTCTGGAGAGCATTGGTTCCCCGCGCCGGATCAGCCGCCGTGAAGTCTCTTGACATTCCTGGAGCCACTTACAAAGATGAGCCGAAGTAAACGGAACTAGTTCTACATTGTGGAACAAGCTTCGGGTGTCAAGGCGCTGCCGGGCGCACCGCCCGGTCGAGCGCAAGGCTGACGCAGGGGGAGAGCGATGCCGGGGTCCGGGATGAGGGTGGCCGTTGGCCAGTTCAACGAACTGACGGACGAGAAACTTCGCTATGCGGCGCAGATCGGCGTCAAGGGCATCCAGCTCAACACGCCGATCATCCCGGGCGACACCCATTGGGAGGAGCGGGACCTCCGCGGCCTCGTGGAGCGCTGCCGGGAATACGGCCTCGTGCTGGAGGCCATCGAGAACGTTCCGGTCCATTTCTACCACAAGGCCATGCTGGGCCTGTCCGGCCGCGACGAGCAGATCGAGCATTACCGGACCACGCTCCGCAACATGGGGCGGGCGGGCATCCCGATCCTGGGCTTCCATTTCATCCCCAACTCCGTCTGGCGCACGGAGCGCTTCGCCCCTGGCCGCGGCGGGGCCGGCTGCACCAAGTTCGACATGGCGATCGTCGAGGCCAAGGCCACGCCTGACGAGTGGCGCGAGTTCCTGCCCACGAGCCTCGGCCGGCAGGAGGCCATGCCGCTCTACGGCCCGGGCGACGCGGTCATCACGGCCGAGCAGATGTGGGACAACTACGCCTATTTCATCAAGGCGGTGCTGCCGGTGGCCGAGGAGACGGGCGTGAAGATGGCCCTGCATCCCGACGACCCGCCGGTTCCGATGCTGGGCGGCGTCGCCCGCATCTTCGGCTCGCCCGAGGGCTTCAAGCGCGCATGGGAGCTCAACCCGACGAGCCCGGCCTGGGGCCTCGACCTGTGCCTCGGCTGCTGCTCGGAGATGCCCGGCGGCGCCCGGAACGTTCGCGAGATGATCGAGTTCTTCGGGCCCAAGGGAAAGATCTTCTACGTCCATTTCCGCGACGTGCAGGGCACGGTGCCGAACTTCCAGGAATGCTTCATCGGCGAAGGGAACTTCGACCCCGCGGAAGCCCTCATGCTCCTCAAGGCCAACGGCTTCACCGGCTTCCTGCTCGACGACCACGTTCCTCACATGGATGGCGACACGGACTGGAACCATCGGGGCCGCGCCCACGCCATCGGCTACATGCAAGGGCTCATGCAAATGGCATCGCACCTGGCCCCGCGCCGGGCGGTGAATCTCACCTGACAGCTGCGCCAGAAGACGAACGCTTCGGTTCGCAACGGCGCGGCAGATCTCATCGTAAGCTTTCCAAGGGAGGAAACAGATGGTTACTCGCGGATCCTGGACGAGGCGGAGCATCCTTCATGCCACCGTCGGCGCGGTGGCGCTCGGAACGAAGGGCCTCAGCGGCGCGGTGGCGGCGCCCTACGTGCTCCAGAAGGGCTCGAAGGTCACGTTCTGGGGCGGCCTCATCTTCTCCGACAAGGCCAACAAGCTGCTCCAGGAGACCGTGAAGGCCTGGGGCGACCAGAACGGCATCACGACCGAGGTCGTGATGATCAACCAGAACGAGACCGTGCAGAAGGTCTCGGCCGCCATTGCGTCGAACACCATGCCGGACGCCCTCGACATGAGCCTCGACCTGCTCATGGTCCTATCGAAGCAGGGCGTCTTCCTGACCCTCGACGACGTGTACGAGTCCATCGGCAACGCGCATGGCGGCTGGTTCGCCCCCGTCGCCTCAGCCACCGACACCAGCAAGGTGGCGGGCGGACGCACCGGCATTCCCTTCGGCGTGTCCGGCAACCTGCTCCTACGGCGCACGGACCTCCTCAAGAAGGCGGGCTTCGAGAAGCCTCCGGCCACCTGGCAGGAGCTCGTGCAGCAGGCCGCGGCGGTCAACAAGCCGCCCCTGTTCGGCCTCGGCCTCGCGTTCTCAAACGTGGGCGACGGCAACGTGCAGGTCTCCGCCCTGCAATCCTTCGGCGGCCGGATCGCCGACGACACGGGCACCAAGGCGGCCATCAAGTCGAACGAGACCCGGGAATACCTGCGCTGGGTCAAGGACGCCTGGGACAAGAAGGTCTTCCCGCCCGGCAACACCACCTGGGACGGAGCCGGCGACAACCAGGCCTATCTCGCCGGACAGGCGGCCTTCATCGCCAATACCGGCTCGGTCGGCATCGCGGCCAGAACCCAGGACCCCGAGCTCTACAAGGACACCGCCTATTCGGCGCTTCCCGGCGGGCCGAAGGGGGTGGTCTCGCCGCTCCAGCCGCAGGTTCGCGCGGTGTCCAAGTCGAGCAAGAACCCGGATGCCGCAAAGGCGCTCATCGAGCATCTCGCCCAGCCGGCCTTCATGAACGCCTATTACGACGCGGCCATCTACGGACCCGTGCTGCAGGACCAGGCCAAGTTCAAGGGCTTCACGCAGGATCCGATTCTCTCGGGCCTCCTCGACCTGGTCCAGAAGGGAACCGCCCCGGGCTACCCGGACGTCTACAACACGGCGTATGCCGATATGTGGAACAACTTCGTGGTGCCCAAGATGGTCCAGCGGGTCGTCGTGGACAACTGGGACTTCGACCGGGCCATGGACGAGGCGCAGGCCCAGACGCAGGCGATCTACGACAAGTACAAGTAAGGGCCGAGGCCTCGCTCCGGCGGCGCTCGGCCGCCGGAGCCGGGACGCCGTCGGGCGACCTGCCCGGAGAGGGAGCCGAAAGGCCATCGTGATGCGACAGCGGCCGATCTCCAACGCCGAACCGCGCCTGTCCGCGGAAACCCAGCAGAAGCTCTTCGCCTATGCGCTCGTCGCGCCGGTGGCGCTGCTGCTCGTGGGGCTCGTCGGCTATCCGCTGTTCTACGCGGTTTACGTGTCGTTCACCAACATGGTCGTGGGCGGCGGCGGGGACTGGATCGGGCTTGCCAATTTCCGGTATCTCGCGGGCTCGCCGGTCTTCGCCAGCGCCATCTGGAACACCATCGTGCTCGTCGTGGTCAGCGACGCGTTCAAGCTCGCCATCGGGCTCGGGCTCGCCCTGCTGGTCAACGAGCGCATTCCGGCCCGCGGGCTCTTCCGGTCCTTCCTGATGCTGCCCTGGGCCATGCCCGCCTTCGTGGCCTTCCTGACCTGGCGGGTGCTCTACCAGCCTATCGGCGGCGGCATCAATCTGGTCCTGACCAATACGGGGCTCTACCCCCACATCGTCGACTGGCTCGGCCAGCGGTCCACCGCCATGCCGGCGGTCATCGCGGCCTCCGTGTGGCGGGGCTTCCCGTTCTGGTTCATCAGCATCCTGGCGGGGCTTCAGAACATTCCCGCCGAGCTCTACGAGGCCGCCCGCGTGGATGGGGCCAATGCCTGGCAGCGGTTTCGCGCCGTCACCTGGCCGGGCATCAGGAGGGTGGTGATCATCACCACCCTCCTGTCCTCGATCTGGACCGCGAACTCCTTCGAGAGCGTGTGGCTGCTGACCCAGGGCGGTCCCTCCGACGCCACCATGGTGTTCCCGGTCCTGGCCTATTTCGGGATGCAGACGCAGCGCATCGGCGAGGCCGCCGCCGTGTCGGTGGCCATGCTGCCGGCCCTGCTCATCCTCGTGTTCATCACCACGTCGTTCATGCAGGGCGACGAGAGCGAGCGGGACTGAGCGATGGGGTCGGATTCGGGGCTGCTGGGCCGGAACCTCGTCGCCAAGCTCGCGATCATCGCCGCGATGGTGCTCGCCCTCCTCTTCGTTCTCTTCCCCGTCTACTGGATGGTGATCACCTCCCTGAAGCTTCCCCGCGAGATCTTCCGGGTGCCCTCCCTCTGGCCGCAGGTATTCACGGGGGCGAACTACCGCATCCTCGTCGAGGACAAGGAGTTCCTCGTCGCCATCCGCAACAGCTTCATCGTGGCCTCATCGGTGACCCTGATCTCGCTCGTGGTCGCCTCGCTCGCCGCCTACTCGATGGTGCGGTTCCGCTACCGGTTCAAGGGGCTCATCGGTCGCCTGATCCTCTTCGCCTACCTGACCCCCACCTCCCTGCTCTTCATCCCCCTGTCGATCCTGATCGCGCGGCTGCAGCTGGGGAACACCCTGCACGGCCTGATCTTCGTCTATCTCACCTTCTCGCTTCCGGTGAGCACCTGGATGCTGCAGGCCTATTTCGCCGCCGTGCCCCGCGAACTCGAGGAGCAGGGCATGATCGACGGGCTGAGCCGCCTGGGAGCCCTGTTCCGCATCGTGCTTCCGCTCTCGGCCCCGGGCCTCGCGGCGGTGGCGATCTTCACCTTCACGGGGGCCTGGAACGAGCTTCTCCTGGCGCTCGTCCTGATCACCTCGGAGTCGCGCCGGACCGCGCCGCTCGCCCTCAACTACCTCATCACCAGCGACGTCCTGCCCTGGGGTCCCCTGATGGCCGGCGCGGTCCTGTCCTCGGTCCCGCTGATGATCCTCTACTTCGTGGCGCAGCGCTTCATCGTGCAGGGGATCACGGCTGGGTCGGTGAAAGGCTGAAGCTTCTCGCCTGCCTTCGCCTCCGGGCAGGCCCCTGCCCTCGCCCGCATCGGTCCGCCTACTTCACCGCGCCCGCGACCCCTTGCACGAAGTACCGCTGGAACATGAGGTAGAGCGCCAGGACCGGGATGATCGTCATGCATTGCGTTGCGGCGAGCAGGTCATAGGCGGTGCTGATCTCCGTGGTGAACTGCACGACGCCCAGGGCCAGGGTGCGCTTCTCGGAGGAGCGGAGGAAGATCTGCGCCAGGATGAACTCGTTCCAGGTGGCGACCCCGTCGAGAATGGCGAGCGCCACGAGGGCGGGCCGCGCCAGGGGCAGAACGACCCGCCAGAACACCGACCACCAGGAGGCCCCGTCGATGATGGCCGCTTCCACCAGCTCATAGGGCAGCGTGAGCATGAAGCCGCGCAGCACGAGGATGTGGAAGGGCAGGCCGAACCCGATATAGAGCAGGATGAGCCCCACATGGCTGTCGATGAGGTCGAGACGCGTCATCATCAGGTTCAGGGGCACGAGGGTGAGCTGCACCGGGATGATGAGGCCGATGATGAAGAGCCGGAACATGGCCTCGCGCCCGGCAAAGCGCATGGTGCTCAGCGAGAACGCCGCAAGCGCCGCGATGAAGATGCCGATGGGCACCTTGACGGCCGTGATGATGAGCGAGTTGACGAGATAGCTCTTCACGCCGAGCGCCCAGGCCTCCGTGAAGTTCGACAATTCGAAGGAGCGCGGCAGGGCGAAGGTTCCGTTCGCGGCGATGTCGGCGGCGCTGCGGATGCCCGTGAGAACCACGATGCCGAAGGGCGTCAGCCAGATGAGCCCGGCCAGGGTGAGGAACAGGTAGAAGGCCGGACGGCGGCTGTCCGTGGGATCGCCCGTGCGGTCGAGCGCGCCCGTCACGGCTTGCGGCTCATGTAGCGCACATAGGGCGCCGCGAAGATCACCGTGAAGGCCAGCAGCAGCACGGCGATGGCGGTGCCCATGCCCACCTTGTTGAAGTTGAAGGTCTGGAAATACATCCAGGTGCTCAGCACCTGCGTCTGGTTCGCCGGGCCGCCATAGGTCATCACGTAGATGATGTCGTAGACCTTCAGGGAGTTGATCATCATGATGGCGAAGACCACAAGATGCGTCTCGCGCAGGAGCGGCAGGGTCATGTAGCGGAAGATCTGGAAGCGCGAGGCCCCGTCGAGGCGCGCGGCCTCGATGGCGTCGCTGGGCACGGTTTGCAGCCCCGCGAGGTAGAGCACCATGGGCAGGCCGGCATTGTGCCAGGCGGCCGCGATCATCATAGGGTAGAGGGCGATGCGGGGCTCCGCGAGCCAGGCATGGGTCCATGAATCGAGGCCGACGCTCGTGAGCGCCTGGTTCAGGAGCCCGAGGGTCGGATGATAGATCCAGCTCCAGACCAGGCCCGTGAGGCTCAAGGACAGGATCGCCGGCAGGTAGAACAGGGCCCGGAACGCCTTGAAGCCGCGAAACGGCTGGTTCAGCGCCAGGGCGAGCGCCAGGCCGAGGCTCATGGGAATCGCGACGCCGCCCACGGCCCACAGGGCGGTGTTCTTCACGGCGATCCAGAAAACCCGGTCGACCGTGAAGAGATCGACGAAGTTCTGCAGGCCCACATAGCGGATGCGAGGCGAGATGCCGTCCCACACGTGGAGGCTGAGCCAGGCGGTGTAGACCGTGGGATAGATCACGACGAAGGCATAGATGGCCACCGCCGGCAGCAGGAAGAGCCAGGGCGTCAGGGCCGGCGACATGGGCGAGCGGGCCGGGCGCAGGAGCCCGGCCCGCGTGGTTGGCTGCGGCGTCGTTTGAGCGAGAGGTGAGCCTACCGCCACGCCGCGCCCTCGCCTAGCGCTGCGCCTTGTAGCGCTTGACCGCGGCTTCCATCTGAGCGGCCGCCTGCTGCGGGGTGATGGTGCCCAGGATGACGCTATCGTTGGTCTCGAAATAGACGCTCACCAGTTCCTGCGGGAGGCCCTGATCGGCCGGCAGGAACATCTTGAGGCCCGATTCCAGGAGATCGACCCACACGCGGGACAGGGAGAGATCCGGGCCGTACTTGGCGCCCAGAACCGCGCTCGGGCCGCCGAGCGTCGGCAGGTATTTGGTGGCGTTCTCCGGGTCCGCCAGGAACTGCAGGAAGAGAGCCGCGGCCTCGCGCTGCTCGCGGGGAGCATTGGCGGAAATCTGGAGCTGCGTGATGTAGCCCATGGCGCGCTGGGGCTGCCGATCCGTCGGCGGCACGAAGGTCCCCCAGCGGCTCCGGTCCACGTTGTCGCGCAGCAGGCGGCCCGCCTCGATGCCCGGACCTTCCATGGCCATGGCGGCCTGGCCGCCGTAGAGCATGGTTATCGCCGTGGTGGGATCCACCGTGATGAAGCCCTTGTTGAAGTAGCCCTTGTCGGTCCATTCCTTCAGCTTCGCGTAGGCCTTCACCACCTCAGGGGATTCCCAGGAGGCCTCGAGCGCCTTGAGCGCGTCGTGCTTTTCGGGTCCGGCGAAGTGTTCGATGAGATAATCCATGTAGCGCATGGTCATCCAGCCGAACTTGCCGCCCGTGGCGAAGGGCACCACGTTCTTCTTGGCGAGGGCATCGGCCGCCGCCTCCACCTCCGCGAAGGTCTTAGGCACCGCGATGCCGTTCTGCTCGAAGATGTCCTTGCGGTAGAAGATGCCGGTCGGGAGCAGGCGATAGGGGAAGCCGCGGACCTTGCCGTCCTCCGCCCCGAGCTGGAGCGCGGTCGCGTTCAGCCGCTTGTCGATGCCGGTCTGCTTGAGCAGCTCGGTGGTGTCGAGGGAGAGCCCGGCCTGATTATAGGGACCGGCCAGCGTGCCGCCCCAGTTGTACCACATGGTGGGCATGCGGCGGGAGGATGCGCCCACGCGCAGGGCCTGCTTGAGGTCGTCGACGCCGAACTTGGTCCACTTGACCGTGATGGTCGGGTACTTGGCCTGGAAATCGTCGATGACCGGCTGCCAGCCGCCGCTGGCCGTTCCGTACAGCTCGATGGTGACCGGGCTTGAAGGAGCCGTCTGCGCCGTTCCTGCGGTGAACGCGCCCTGCGCCGCCACCAGGGTGCCGGCCAGCACAGCAAGCACCGTACGCCTCGTTCTCGGTTGACCTATCATGATTTTCTCCACCCTGTGCCCATCGGCTGCATGTGCGGGACTGCCGACCGCCGCGAGGGCTCGCCGATCCGGCTTGGCCCCCGCCCCGAGACAGGGGTGTGTCCCACGTCATCATTATACCAGTCGAGGGGGCGGTCAAGCCGATCCGTCCCTGCGCCCCTGCCCGCTCCGATCCCGTCGAAGGCCGCCTGCGGGCGAAGGCCGCCTGCGGGGCTCCACCGGGGCGCCCGGTCAATACCGGCTCGCCAGGATCAGGCGGTCGGAGTTCGTCGGCGGCTGCTCGATCACGGAGGGCCGGCCGGGCTGGACTACCGGCTGCATGATGCTCCGGGACGCGAGGTCGATGGCCGTCACCTCGAAGCCTTCGAGGTCCAGGTCCACGGAGAGATCCGTCGGGCTCGGGCTGTAGATGGCGAGGCGGCTCCGGTCGGCGCTTGCCATGGCCCGCGCCTCCGGCGCGCCGGTCAGCAGCAGATCGGCGGGATCGAGGGCGAACAGGTTCTTCGTCTCGAAAACCCAGCGGGCGAAGCCCATGTCGGCGGCGCCCGGAAGGTGCAGGGAATCCTCCCAGTCGAACGGCTCCAGGGATCGCTTCTTCGCCAGGAAGTCGAAGCCGCGGCGGTGGAAGCTCCAGACCCCGTGAGCCCCATAGGCGACGCCCATCTTGGCACCGGACAAGAGGCTCTGCCAGGCGGCCTTCCGAACCTCCTCCCGCGACCAGCGGCTCCCGTCCGTGGTGAGACGCCCGTGTCCCTCGTAGCACGGCTCGGAGTTGAGGACCGGCCTGCGCGGGGTATAGGCGCAGAACCTTTCCGCAAGCAGATAGGAACGGTCCGCCCGGGCGATGGAGTGGCCGGACTGATAGGAATAGAAATCGACCGCATCGTTGAAACGCTGGGAAAGCTCGCCCTCGGGATGCAGGTGCATCGAGGTGATCGCCTCCGGCCAGGCCGCCTTGACAGCATCGAAGGCGGCGCCGTAGTAGGGCGCCTCGGCCTCGGATTCGAAGCAGGTGTCCCCGCTCACCACCATGATCGGCCCGAAGCGCTTGAAGCGGTTCGTCACGGCGGTGGCGTAGGGGGCCACATGGGCGAGATCCATCGCCGAGGCGATGGGGCTGCCCCGCGAGCAGCGGGTGTCGGGAACGTAGCTGCACCAGAGAACGGTGAGGACCGGAAGGAAGCCGGCCTCCACCGCCATTCCCACCATGGTCTCGGCCTTGTCGAAATAGGCTTCGTTCAGCCGCGAGAAGTCCCAGCGGCCGTCCGGGTGCAGCTCGAAGGGAGGCACCTCGGTCGGCGGCACGCTGCGGTCATGGGTGATCGGCAGGATGCTGATCTGCAGAACGTTGAAGTTCTGGGCCCTGCGCACGGCCAGGTAGCGGCTCCACTCGTCGAGCGTCACGTTCGAGAACGCCGCCCAAATCGTGTCGCCCAGGTAGAAGAAGGGCTTGCCCCGGTGCAGGAAATGGTCGCCGGACGGCGCCAGCTCAAGAGTGATCATTGCCTTCCTCTCGTCACCACGACCGCGTCCGCTCGCGCCGGGGACCGGACGCCGAACAGGCCGCGCTCTTCCAGAGCTGGTATAATGAATATGTCTTTAGACAGGTCAACAGGATAATGCTGCGCCCGCGCTCGAGGACGCCGCGGCGGGATCGCTTCTGGTTCGGCTGGGCGTCGCGGGCATCCTGCGGGCCCGCATGCGCTTCTTTTGAGCCGGCCCATTCCCGAGACGGCCCTGCCCCGCTACAAGCCTCCTGTTTCCCTTTGCAATTTGGATCACGACCCATGGCCGCCAGCGTTACCAATCGTTTCCTGCGTTATGTCGTCATCGACACCCAATCCGACGCCGCCTCTCCCACCCAGCCCTCCACCGAGAAGCAGAAGAACCTCGGCCGCCTGCTCGTGGACGAGCTGCTCGACATCGGCCTGTCCGACGCGCATCTGGACGAGCACGGCTACGTGTACGCGACCATTCCGTCGAACAGCCCCAAGAACGACGTTCCGGTCATATGCTTCTGCGCCCACATGGATACGGCCCCGGACTTCAGCGGCGCCAATGTCAGGCCGCAGGTCGTCAGGAACTACGGGGGCGGCGACATCCGGCTCCCGGGCGATTCGGGCCAGGTGATCCGGGTGGCCGACCATCCGGTGCTCAAGGACCTGATCGGCCACGACATCGTCACGACGGACGGCACCACGCTTCTGGGAGCGGACGACAAGGCCGGGATCGCCGAGATCGTGGCGGCCGCCGAGTTCCTCATGGGCAACCCGGAGATCCGGCACGGGGCGATCCGCATCCTCTTCACCACCGACGAGGAGATCGGCCGCGGGGTCGACAAGGTGGACCTCGCAAAGCTGGGCGCCAGCTTCGGCTACACCATGGACGGCGAGACGGCCGGCACGATCGAGGACGAGTCCTTCTCGGCCGATGCGGTGGAGATCGCCATCCGGGGAGTGGCGATCCATCCCGGCTTCGCCTACGGCAAGATGGAGAACGCCGTCAGGATCGCGGGCGCCATCATCGAGCGCCTGCCCAAGGACATGGCGCCCGAGACCACGCAGGGCCGACAGGGCTTCATCCATCCCACCGGCGTGTCGGGCGTGATGGAAAAGGCCCATCTCAGCTTCATCATCCGTGACTTCACGGAGGAGGGGCTCAAGACCAAGGAGGCGTTGCTGGAGGGGATCGCCCGGGAGGTGATGGAGGGCTATCCGGGCTCGACCTACACCTTCACGGTCAAGGAGCAGTACCGCAACATGAAGGTCGTGCTCGACCGGCACCCGGAGATCGTCGATTATGCGGTGGAGGCGATCCGCCGGGCCGGCATGACGCCGGTGCGCGGCAGCATCCGCGGCGGCACGGACGGTTCGCGCCTGTCCTTCATGGGGTTGCCCTGCGCCAACATCTTCGCGGGCGGCCACGCCTTCCACTCCCCGCTGGAATTCGTCAGCAGCCAGGACATGGAAAAGGCCGTGAGGACCATCGTCGAACTCGCCAGGCTCTGGGAGGAGCGCGCGTAGGCGTCCGCTCGTGTTGAACGGGGTGCATCCGCACCCCGCTTGCCTGGCGGTTCGAGCGATGGAGGGTCGCGGCTAGGCCGCCGCCAGGATCTCGTCGGCCGGTCCGAAGAACTCGTAGTGGATGCGGTCCGAAGGGACGCCCGCGAGGGCAAGTCCGCCCACGAAGGCCCTCAGGAACGGACGCGGCCCGCACAGGTAATAATCGGCCTCGGCCAGCGGCGTATGGGCGCGCAGCCATTCCACGGTGATCATCCCCACGTGATCGTAGTCCTTCCCGGGCCGATCCTCGGGCCGCGGCTCGATGTAGAAGGTGGTGGCCCGGATGTTGGAGCGGGCGCCTGCCATGGAGCGAACGCGGTCTCCCATGGCATGGGTCGAGCCGTTGAGGGTGCCGTGCACATAATGCACGGAGGCGTTGGGGTGCTGAGCCGCGATGGTTTCCAGCATGCTCATCATCGGGGTCAGTCCGACGCCGCCGCTGAGGAGCACCACCGGGCGCGACGCCTGCCCCTTCAGAAAGAACTCCACGGCAGGCGGCGCGACCTTCAGCACCTGCCCGACTTCGGCCCGGTCATGCAGCCAGTTCGATGCGATGCCCTGCGGCTCGCGCTTCACGGAGATGCGATAGGTTTCGCCATTCGGCGCGCTGGAGATGCTGTAGTTCCGCTTCAGGGGATGCTGGCCCGGCACCTCGATCCAGAATGTGAGGTACTGGCCGGGCTCGTGGCGCAGCACGGGGCCTCCGTCCACGGGCCGCAACACGAAAGAGGTGATGATCTCGCTTTCCCGGTTCTTCTTCTCGATCCGGAAGTTGCGCCAGCCGTTCCATCCGCCGGGAGCGCCCGCCAGACTGGTGTAGATCGCCGTCTCGCGTCCGATGAGCACCTGCGTCAGGAACCAATAGGCTTCGCCCCAGGCGGCCAGGATCTCGTCCGTGGCCGCATCGCCGAGCACGTCTTTGATGGCGCCCAAGAGCGCCTCGGCCACGGCCTTGTAATGCTCGGGCAGGATGTTCAGGGCCACATGCTTCTGGGCGATCCGCTCGACCGCGGGAGCAAGGGCGCCGAGATTGTCGATGTTCTGCGCATAGGCCAGGACGGCGCCTGCGAGCGCCTTGGGCTGGGAACCGGTCTCGCCATGGTGCGACTGGTTGAACAGGTCCCGGATCGCGTCGTCTTGGAACAGGCGATCATACATGCGCTTCGTGATGGCGAGCCCATGCTCCTGGAGAGCCGGAACCGTAGCCTTCACGAGGTGAATGGTGGCGTCGCTCAATGTGTTCGTCACGAGATGATCTCCTTGGGGCATGGGGAAAGGAGCCGTATCGACGGCTGTTGTCCTGAACCGAATGGGAATCAGTGCGACCGGACAAGTCGCAACCTTGTACCATAGCCTTCGCGTGGTGGCACGGGCGCCCTGCGTCATTGGCCCGATGTCATCGGGACAGGCGTGCGCAGGCGCACAGGCGAAGATCGAAGCCGCCAAACGTTGCCGATTATCCAGAATTTAACCAAACGGTCGTTGAATGGCCGCACAGTGAAATTGTCGTTTTCGCGTATCACGGCCCCATCCCCTCGGGTGTTCTCTCCCGTCACCCTGAATGGGCCCGGGCGTCGTGCGCGATCCGTGTTGTTGCGTCGAGTTCGCCATGTTGCACAATGCCTTTCCGTCACGCCGCCGCGCCCCCTGCAGGAGCCGGAGCCATCTTGTCCTCGCGGCGGCTCTCGTGGCGATCTCCCTGAGCCCCGTGGCCTTTTTCGTGGATCTCGAAGGGAGGGGCGATGCGCCGCCCGCCTCGTCCGCGGCTGGCATTGCGGCCCGGATGCCCGCGCCCGGTCCTGTCGCGGCGTCGATCGCGCCTGTTGACGGAAGGCTCGTCGACCCCACGCCCGCCTTGAAGCCCGAGGCCCTCGGCTTTGCCCGCAACGCTCCGCTCCCGTCGGCGTTCAGTTCGCCCCCCATGCAACGCGAGACGAGCGTCGAACCGCCCGCGCCGCAGGAGACCGCCGGGTTGACCGCGCCGCCTCAAGCATCTGCCGTGGCCAGCGCAGCCGGCCCCCTTCAGCCGGTGCCCCTGCCGGTGCCGCGCCCCGCCGAGCTGCGCGCCTCACGGCCGTCCGAGGCTTCCCGGACGGCCGCCGCAGCGGCCCCCGCGACCCGGAGCGCCGCCGTGGCGGGAGCGTCGGCGGACAGCCGCTCCTTCATCGAGAAGCTCTTCGGCCTCAAACCCTCGTCCCCGCCCGCATCCGCCCTCGGCTATGCGTCCCTGGACAGCACCGGCAGCATCGCGCCCACGTCGCGGTTCAGCCCAGGCCTCAGCCCGTCGCCGACCGGGGGGACCGCCGTCTACGACATCACCGCGCGGGTGGTCACCCTGCCCAACGGCGAGAGGCTGGAGGCGCATTCCGGCCTCGGCGACAAGCTCGACGATCCGCGATTCGTGCACCTGCGGATGCGCGGCGCGACCCCGCCGGGCACCTACGATCTCACCGAACGGGAAAAGCTCTTCCACGGGGTGCGCGCCATCCGCCTCAACCCGGTAGGCGGCAGCGCCGCCATCTATGGCCGCGACGGCATCCTGGCCCATACTTACATGCTCGGGCCCAACGGGGACTCGAACGGCTGCGTGTCCATCAAGAACTACGACCGGTTCCTTCAGGCCTATCTGAGGGGCGAGGTGAAGCGCCTGGTGGTCGTGACCGGACGGGGGCAGGATGCTCTGCCGCGCATCGTCAACCGCCGGACGGGCCGCGCCACCTGAGAACCCGCCCGTCCCTACCGGACCGGCACGTCGGCCGGCCCCGCGTCGCCCTTGGCGCCGATCCGGCATTGCTGCTCCCGGGCCGTCACGTTGTCCGAGATGACCCAGTGGATGATCTTCTCGGCCGGATCGATCTCCAGCACCATGTCGAACACCCCCGTCTCCGCATAGACCCCGAAGAAGCCGTAGTGGCGCGCGCCCCAGGAGGGCGTGCTGAGGCGGAAGATGTCGCCCGTCAGCACCCGGCATAGGGTCAGGGCCCTCCGGACGGCCTCCGGCGTGTAGCGGGCCTGCACGGCCGGCGCGAGGAGCCCATGCAGCGCGGGCGCGTCCTCGCCGTTATAGGCCCGCGTCAGCGCCTCCGAGATATCGGTGATGGCGAACGGGCTCGGGATCTCGGCCGAAGAGGCAGGAGGCGCAAGGGCGAGCGCGGCGGCCAGGCCCATCGCGCGGCACAACCCGGCCTGATCCTTCCTGCGGCGCATCCCTGTCCTCCTTTGCGGCTGCTCGATCCGGGGCGATGAGCACAATGAGGGTATGACCGTGAGCGAGGCGAGACTCCCCTGGAGCCGACCCCCCCCGCCGCTACAGGGTCGAGCCCTTGCGGGCCTTCTCCTCCCTGACCAGGTCCTGAAGCAGCTGGTGCGCCAGGGCCTCGTGGGCGACCCGCGGCCCGATCTCGACGGCCTTCCTGCCATAGGTGGTGGTGACGGTCAGAATCTTGCGGTCCACCGCGAAGGTGCCCGAATAGGTTCTCCCGTCGACCTTGATGTGTATCGAGCGACCCGACATGCGAAAGCCCTCCCGCCCGGAGCGGACGGCCGCAGCGGCCTCCCTTGCTCCGGGCCGGACCATGCTACGCCCACGGCCGCGCCCTGTCTCGGGTGCAATCGGCGGGCCGGATTCCCTCTCTCCCGGGTGAGAGAGGGAGACGCGCGCTAATGCGGCGCGGCGATGCGGGATTTCAGGCCGCCGATCACCGCCCTCAGCGCCCCGTCGTGGCCGGCCGCGTCCGGCTCGCGCCCGCCGGCGGCGTGGATGCGGTCGTGGATGAAGCCCATCTTGGCGATGGCCGCGGGGGCCAGAACGAAGGGGTAGAGGTCGGGCTGGCCCATGCTGCGGTTGAGGGAGTTGACCGCGAAGGTAAGCGGCAGCCAGGCGCTCACGAGGCGGTTCAGGTCGGTTTCGAGATGCGGGTCGAAATCGATCTCCGTGGCCAGCTCCGGGCCGTGGGCGATGCGCGGGCGCACCTTCAGGCCGAAGGCGTTGGCGGTCTCAAGGGTGTCGACGATGTGCAGGTAATGGGCCCAGGTCTCGGCGAAATCCTCCCAGGGGTGCGAGCCCGCATAGGCGCTCACGAAGGCGTCCTGCCAGTTCTCCCTCGGGCCACTGGCGTAATGGGCCCTCAAGGCTTCCCCGTAATCCTGCCGCTCGTCGCCGAAGACCGCCCGGAAGCGCTCCAGGCTCGGATCGCTGCGCACCAGCACGTTCCAGAAGTAGTGGCCGATCTCGTGCCGGAAATGGCCCAGCAGGGTGCGGTAGGGCTCGCCCATGAGGTGCCGCCGCTGCTCCCGCTCGGCATCGTCGGCCTCGGCGATGTTGATGGTGATCAGGCCGTTGTCGTGCCCGGTGAGAATCGAGGGCCCGGCCGACGAGGTCTCGGACGGGTCCGCCAGGAAATCGAAGGCGAGCCCCTGCGGGTCCTGCGGCCGGGTCGAGAGCGGCAGGCCGAGCCGGAGCAGGGTGTAGAACAGGCGGCGCTTGGCCGCCTCCAGGCGGCGCCAGCGCACGAGGTTGCGCTCGGCGGAGAGGTCCGGCACCGTCCGGTTGTGCCGGCAGGCAAGGCAATAGCCGCCGGGCTCCTCCTCCGCGATCAGCCAGTTGCAGGCGTCGTGCTCGGCGTTGGCGCAGAAGCGGAAGCGGCTTCCGGGCGCGGCGAGCGCCTCCCAGGCGCCGCCCTCCTTCTCCTCCAGGGCCGTCACCTCCTGGACCGCCGGCAGATAGCCGAGCCGCCGGCCGCAGCTCTCGCAGCGGGTGTTCTCGAAATAGAGCGGCTGCCCGCAGCCCTGGCACTCGAACAGCTTCATCGCGTCGGTCTCCCGCATCCGTGAGGCAACGGCTCCTGGGGCCTCACGTTCCGGATACCTCAAGGGGCCATTCCCCGCTATCAATCGACACAGGACCGACACGAGGGCGACTCACCGCCCGAACCGAGGAGCACCCCATGCTGAACTTCCCCGCCGCCTACCAGGCCGCCGAAGGGTCCGCGCTCGACGTGGACAAGGCCTTCTACCGGCGCATCGCCGAGGACCGGGAGGCGAGGACGCAGACCGAATCCTTCGTCATCCCGATCCGCACCGGCCGGGCCTGGCAGGTTCCGGCGGGCCACGTGTTCCGCATCGTGACCCAGGAAGGGCCGCAGGTGGGGGACCTCAACATCTGGAACCTGCACAATCCCCGCGAGCGGCTCTGGGCCTCGCGCAGCCGTCAGCTCCAGGCGGCCCATGTGACCACCTACGACCGCCTGTGGTCGAACCTGCCCTATCTCCGCCCCCTGGTGACCATCACCGGCGACAGCCTGGCCGGCTACGGGGTCGACGAATATGGCGGGCGCGTCCACGACCTCCTGGGCACCCGCTGCGACCCTTACGTGAACAAGATGCTCACGGGGGAGGATTTCGACTTCTGCTGCCATTCCAACCTCACCCGCGCGGTGGCGCCCCACGGCCTCACCGAGACCGACGTGCACGACGTGCTGAACGTGTTCCAGTGCACGGGCCTGAACCAGCAGGACCAGTATTTCATGCGCGACTGCCCGGCGAAGCCCGGCGACTACCTGGAGTTCTTCGCCGAGATCGACCTGCTCTGCGCCCTGTCCACCTGCCCCGGCGGCGACCTGTCGGTTCCGCTCTGGGGCCCGGACGCCCGCGATCCCCTGGAGGTCTGCCGTCCCCTGGGGGTGGAAGTCTACCGGCTCGACGAGCGCCTGCTGGAGGGATGGGAGCAGCCCAAGGAGGCCTATACCCGCTACAGGGGCGCCCACGGCATGCGGCTGGAAAAGCCCGATTGGGAGAAGTGATCGGGGCCTCAAGGGCCGGGCTCATCACGCCGCCCTCATCCTGAAAGTCTGGCCGAGCAAGGCGTGACGCTTCCTTTCCCTTTGTGGGGATGACAGCGGGTGTGAATGGATCCCCTTCCCTCGCTTCGCTCGCCGGGGATGACACTGTTGAACCGCTCCCATGTCATTCCCGGCCGGAGAGGGCGCAAGCCCTCGTAGGGGAAGGGAATCCATGGCTCGGAGCCGCACCCTCTTTCTCCTCCCCCTTGTGGGGAGGGCTGCCTGCGCCTTCTTCGGAGAGGGCCTTCCCTCACCCTGCTCGCTGACGCGAGTGACCCTCTCCCACGCGGGAGAGCGAGATGCGCCGCGTCTCCCGCGATCCCTGGATCGTCCTTCGGCCTCCCCGCCCTACCCCGCCGCCTGCGGCCAGGTATCGGAGAGCTGGTAGCCCAGGGGCCAGGGGTCGTCGGGGTCGAGCATGTGCTGGTGGGTTCCGGTGATCCAGGCCCGTCCGGAGATGGACGGGATGATCCCCGGCCGGCCGCCCACGGTGGTCGCCTCCTCGATGCGGCAGTCGAACTGCGAGCCGATGATGGAGCGCCCGACGAAGCGGTCGCCCACCCCCAACAGGCCGCGGGCATGGAGCACCGCCATCCGGGCGGAGCAGCCGGTGCCCGTGGGCGAGCGGTCGATCTTGCCCGGGCGGACCACCACCGCGTTGGCCCCGTGCGGCACGCCCTCCTCCACCACGAGAGGCGCGGCGATCTGGCAGAAGGAGATGTGGTCCCATTCCGGCAGTTCCGGGTGCCGGAAGCCGAGCTGCTCGTTGGCGGCCCGGGTGATTTTCATGCCGGCCTCGGCCAGGTCCCGGGCCTCGTCGGGCCGGATGGAAAAGCCGAGGGCGTGAGCATCCACGATCACGAAGCTGTCGCCTCCATAAGCAATGTCGGCGCTGAGCGTCCCGATCCCCTCCACTTCCAGGGGCGCGTCGAGCCTGTCGGCGAAGGAGGCCACGTTGCGCACGGTGATGCGCTCCGCCTTGCCGCCCCGGCACCTCGCCCTCACCTCCACGAGACCGCCGGGAGCCTCGAGCGTCAGCCGCGTCTCCGGCTCCTGCATGGGCAGGATGCCGGTATCGAGCAGCACCGTGGCGACGCAGATGGAATTCGACCCGGACATGGGCGGCGTGTCGGCGGGCTCCATGATGATCCAGCCCATCTGAGCCCTGGGGTCCTTGGGCGGCACCAAGAGGTTCACGTGCCGGAACACGCCGCCGCGGGGCTCGTTGAGCACGAACCGGCGCAGGGTCTCGTCGCTGGCGATGAAGCGCGACTGCTGCCAGAGCGTCTCCCCCGGCGGAGGGGCCACGCCGCCGACGATCACGTCCCCCACCTCCCCTTCCGCATGGCAGCTCACCACGTGGATCACCTTCGACGTGCGCATCCCCGCCTATCCCCTTTTCGATACGTCCAGCAGCCCGCCCCTCACCTGAAGCGCGCCGCCGAGAAGGGCTTCAGGTCGACGCCGCTCGGGCGGCCGTCGATCAGCTCGCCCACCATCCGGGCGGTCACCGCCGCCTGGGTCAGGCCGTGATGGGCGTGCCCGAAGGCATAGACGATCCTGGTGTCCCGGCTCGCATGGCCGATCACCGGCAGGGAATCGGGAAGCGAGGGGCGAAAGCCCATCCAGCGCCGCGCCGGAACGCCGGCGTCCAAGTGCGGGAGAAAGCGCTTGAGCCGCTCGACCATCGCGTCCGTGCGGCGATGGTTGGGCGCCGCCTTCAGCCCGGCGAATTCCACGGCCCCGCCCACCCGATCTCCCGTGTCCAGCGGCGTGGCGACGAAACCCTCGCCTTCGAACATGACCGGCCGCCCGATCCCGAAGGTCCCCGGCGGGAAGGTGGCGTTGTAGCCCCGCTCCGTGTCGAGGGGGATCGGGTCTCCCATTCCCTTGGCGAGCATCCGCGACCAGGCCCCTGCGGCGACCACCACCCGGTCCGAGAACAGGCTGCGGGAATCCCCGTCCGTGAGGACGCGGACGCCGTCCCCGCCGGGCTCGATGGCGAGCGCATGTTCGCGCACGTGAACCGCGCCGCGGGCCACGGCGCGCTGGAAGATCGCAGCCGTCAGCGCGGCCGGATCGGCCACGTGGCATCCGTCCCTGTAGAGGATCGCATGAGCGACCCCCTGGAGCGCGGGCTCCATCCGCTTGAGGTCGCCCGGGTCGAGCACGTCCGCCTGAATTCCAAGCTCGCGCTGGCGCTCGATAATTCCCTTCGCCTGCTCGAAGGCGTTGCGGCTGCGCCAGACGGAGAGCAGGCCGCGCTCGCGCAGCACATCCGTCAGGCCGAGCCCTTCGAGCAGCGCCTTCCAGCTCGGCAGCGCCCCGGCGTTGATGGAGCGGATGGCCCGCATGCCCGCGTCGATGCGGCCCGGTGACGAGGCCAGCACGAAGCGCAGGAGCCAGGGGGTGAGTTGGGGAAGGTAGCCCGGCCGGATCGTCAGGGGCCCCAGCGGGTCGAGCATCCACCGCGGCAGGTTTCGCCACACCTTGGGAGAGGCGAGCGGCATGATGTCCGTGTGGGCGATCCAGCCCGCATTGCCGTCGGAGGGACGGCCGGTCCTGCCCTCCGTGTCCAGCAGGGTGACCTCGTGCCCCGCATCGAGAAGCCTGTGGGCGGCGGCCGATCCGACGATGCCCGCTCCGATGATCGTGATGCGCATGGGGCTTCCGGCTATGGAGGGGACTTCCGGTCCACCACCTGGAAGCCCAGGGCGAAGGGGTCCCGGTCGTCGATGACAATGGTGTTGAAGCCCGTGACCCGCGCCCAGCCTTCGATGGAGGGAATGATCGCATTCCGGTCCCCGACCCTGGCGCGGCCTTCGATGCGGCCCACGAAGGTCGATCCGATGATGCTCTCGTGCACGAAGGCGTCGCCCTCGCCCAGCCGCCCCTGCGCGGCGAGATGCGCCATCCGGGCCGAGGTGCCGGTGCCGCACGGCGAGCGGTCGATGGCCTTGTCGCCGTAGAACACCGCGTTGCGGGCGGTGCTGCCCGCCTTCTGCGGCCTGCCGGTCCAGAGAACATGGGTGAGGCGGTCGATGGCGGGGTTTTCCGGGTGGGCGATCCGGTAGCGGGCGTTGAAGGCGTCCCGCAGCCTGGGGCTCCAGCGCAGGATGTCGGACGGATTGACCGCCGCCAGATCCGAGTACAGCGCCTGCGCCTCCACGATGGCGTAGAAGTTGCCGCCATAGGCCACATCGACAAGCAGCGTTCCCAATCCTTCCACATCCACCTCGTAGCCCGTGCGGTAGAGGAAGGACGGGATGTTGGTGATGCGCACCCGCTCGACGAAGGGGCCGTTCTGCTCGTAGCGCGCCTCGACCACGCCCGCCGGCGTATCGAGCCGCAGCAGGCCGGGGGTCTTGGGGTGGATCAGCCCGTTCTCCAGCGCGATGGTCACGGTGCCGATGGTGCCGTGGCCGCACATGGGCAGGCAGCCCGACGTTTCGATGAACAGGATGCCCACGTCGCAATCGGGCCGGGTCGGCGGATAGAGGATCGAGCCGGACATCATGTCGTGCCCGCGCGGCTCGAACATCAGCCCCGTGCGGATCCAGTCGTATTCCGCCAGGAAGTGCTGGCGGCGCTCGAACATGGTCTCGCCCCTGAGCTGCGGGATGCTGCCGCCGCCCACCACCCGAACCGGGTTTCCGCAGGTATGCCCGTCGATGCAGAAGAAGGTGTGGCGCGCCATGGCTCCGCTCCGCTTAAGGATCGCTCGTCGAACACGGGTCGCAGGCGGCGCAGCCGTCGCCTGCGGAGAATGCATCAGGCCGCGGGCCTCAGCCCCACGTCGGGGAGCTTGGGGCGGTTCTTCAGAGCCCGGTCCATGATCGCCTCGACCTCGGCGCGCTCCCCTGCGCTCAGGGCCAGGCGCGGCGGCCGGGTCAGGGCCGAGCCGCGTCCCACGATCTCCTCGCACAGCTTGATGCATTGAACCAGGTCGGGGCGGGCGTCCAGGTGCAGGAGCGGCATGAACCAGTCGTAGAGCGCCCTCGCCTCCTCGTAGCGCCCGGCCCTGGCGAGGCGGAACAGGGTCTCGCCCTCCTGCGGGAAGGCGTTCGACATGCCGGAGACCCAGCCGACTGCGCCGAGCATCACGCTCTCCACCACCACGTCGTCAAGGCCCGCAAACAGGACGAAGCGGTCGCCCACCATGTTCCGCGTGTCCGTGAAGCGGCGGGTGTCGCCGGAGGAATCCTTGAAGCACACGACGGTGTCGCAATCCGCGAGCGAGGCCAGGATGTCGGGCGTCACGTCGTTCTTGTAGATGGGCGGGTTGTTGTACACCATCACCGGCAGGTCCGTCGCCTTGGCCACGCCACGGAAATGCTCGGCGGTCTCGTGGGGCTTGGACGAATAGACGAGGGCGGGCATGACCATCACCCCGTCGAGCCCGACGCGGGCGGCCTCCCTGGCCACCTCGGACGCGAAGGCGGTGGTGAATTCGGCCACGCCCGCGATCACCGGCACCCGGCCCCGGGACACGGCCTTGGCGGCCTCCATGACGGCCACCTTCTCGGAGCGGCTGAGCGACGTGTTCTCGCCCACCGTGCCGCAGACGATGAGGCCCGACACCCCGTCCCGGATCAGGCCCTCCATCACCCTTGCGGTCGCGTCCAGGTCCAGCTCGAAATTCGGCTTGAACTGGGTGGTCACTGCGGGAAAGACGCCTTCCCATCCGATTGCCTTGGCCATCCTGTCACGCTCCTGCGGTGGACATTGCTCGTGGTTCATGTAGATTGTATAAAATCTACCATGTCAAGCCGACACGCGGACCGGGACTCGCCCGCGGCGATGCGATGGCCAAGGAGCTAAGGGATGCAGGACCCGATTCGAGATCCCCTCCCCCGGCGGGGATGCGCCCCATGAAGATGCAGGAGGCCGTCAAGCCCGGAGCGACGCCCGCCGCCCGGACGATTCTTCGGCACAAGACGATGGCCGGGGCGGTGGCGGAGGACCTGCGCCGCCGGATCATCAACGGGGATTTCGCTTCGGGATTCCAGCTCCGGCAGGATGCGCTGGCGGCCGAGTTCGGCGTGAGCCGGATCCCGGTCCGCGAGGCCCTGATGCAGCTCGAGGCCGAGGGCCTGGTGAAGATCCATCCCCACCGGGGCGCCATCGTGTCCGAGCTGTCCGTCGAGGAGATCGAGGAGCTGTTCGACCTCCGGGCCGTCCTGGAGCCGCGCCTGCTGAAGGCCTCCGCCCCGCGCCTCACCGGGGAGGATTACGGGCGGCTGAACGCCATCCTCCGGGAGTTCAGCCTGGCCCTGGAGGCGCAGCACGTGAGTCGCTGGGGCGAGCTGAACACGGAGCTTCACATGGTGCTCTACCGGCACGCGGGGCAGCCCCGGTCCCTTTCCATCGTGGCGAACCTCCTGCAGGAATGCGACCGGCACACGAGGCTTCAGCTCTCCCTTGCGGGCAAGAGGGAGCGCGCGGAAGCCGAGCACGCCGAGCTGATCCGGCTCTGCGCCAATGGAGAGGTCCGCGCGGCCTGCGCGCTTTTGAAGACCCATATCGGGAATGCGGGCCAGTCCCTGCGCGACTTCCTGGCCGAGCGCCACAAGGGCTGAGAGCCCTGCGGGCGGGAGGGTTTCCCGCCGCCGGAAAGCTGCGCTATGGTCCGCCCCCGACGAACACCCACCGGAGCCTCCCATGGCAGACCTCTCCGCCTTCCCCATCACGCAACGCTGGCCGGCCGCCCATCCGGATCGCATCCAGCTCTATTCCGTGCCCACACCCAACGGGGTCAAGGTGTCGATCATGCTGGAGGAGGCCGGGCTCCCTTACGAGCCCCATGCGGTCAATATCGGGCAGAACGAGACCTGGACGCCGGAATTCCTGTCGCTCAATCCCAACGGCAAGATCCCGGCAATCATCGACCCGGACGGACCGGGCGGCGCGCCCTTCGCCCTGTTCGAGTCGGGCGCGATCCTGCTCTATCTGGCAGAGAAGACCGGCAAGCTGCTGCCCACGGACCCGGCCCGCCGCTACGAGACCATCCAATGGGTGTTCTTCCAGATGGCGGCGGTGGGGCCGATGTTCGGCCAGCTCGGGTTCTTCCACAAATTCGCCGGCCGGGAGATCGAGGACAAGCGGCCCCTCGAGCGCTATCGCGCCGAGTCGAAGCGCCTGCTCGGCGTCCTCGAAACGCGCCTCGATGGCTGGCAATGGATCATGGGCGACGAGTACACCATCGCGGACATCTCCCTCCTGGGCTGGGTGCGCAACCTGGTCGGCTTCTACGGCGCGGGCGAGCTGGTGGAGTACGACGCCCTGAAGCAGGTTCCGGCCTGGCTGGAGCGCGGCCTCGCCCGCCCTGCCGTGCAGCGCGGCCTGGAGATCCCCAAGCGGCCGTGAGTCCCGGCGGTCGGATGGCTAGTTCCTTGCGAAGGTGAACCTCATCACCTTCCACATTTCGTAATCAAGATCGAGTCCCGGCGGAATCTTGAAGGGCGCGCAGCGTTCGATCGCCCGAACGGCTGCCCTGGCCGCGGAGGGGGAGCCGCGCAGAACCTTCGGCGGCTGGGACAAGGACCCGTCGGGGAGCAGGCGCACCTCGATCTCCGCCGGGATCCCGCCCGTATTGCCCGATGGGGCGGCGTAGCACCGCTGGATCTGGGGAACGAAGAGCGCTGTCACGCCGGCGCCCTCACCGGCCCAACTCGGAACACCGGTGAGACCCAGGACAAGCACCGCGGGCGGCGAGACAAGAGCGACGCTGCGCATGGAGACATCCTTTTCTCCATGGTAGCGCCTTGCCCGATGACCTGCAATTACGTTACGCGAAGAATGGCGGCTCCTACCCCAGCACGTCCCGCAACGCCCGCATGAACACGCGGGCGCCGATGGCGATCAGGTCGTCCGGGAAGTCGTAATCGGGATTGTGCAGGCTCGGATAGAATTCGCCCGCGCCGAGGAAGAACATGGCCGCAGGCGCCTTTGCGCCGAAATGCCCGAAATCCTCGGATGGTCGCATGGGCAGGTTGCCCCGGTCGTGGGGCACCCCCTCCGCGTCCAGGGCGCGGCGCAGGTGGGCCACCGCCTCGGGCGCGTTCTCGCAATGGGTGAAGACGTCATGGTAGGCGATCCGCACGCCGAGGCCGTGCTCCCGCGCGGCCTCCTCGGCCAGGCTCTCGGCCCGCCTGCGCAGGCCCTCCATGCCCGCATCGGTGAGCGTTCTCAAAGTGGCCCAGATCTCCCCGTGGGCGGGGGCGATGCCGAAGGCGGGCTCGCCGATGCGGGCATGGGTCACGGTGACCATGGCGAAGCCCTCGTCCATGGGGCCGCCGCTGCCGAGGGCGGTGAGCGCGGGCATGAGGCCCGCCATGGCGTTGACCGGGGAGACCCCGAACTCGGGCATGGACGCATGGGCGGTCTTGCCCGTGAGCACGACTTGCATTCCCCGGGAGGCGCAGCTCACCGGCCCCTCGATGATCGCCGCCCTGCCGAAGGGCATGCCGGGCAGGTTGTGCAGGGCGAAGGCGAGATCCGGCGCGATCTCGTCGAATCTCGGGTCGGCCACCACGGCGGCGGCCCCCGACCCGTTCTCCTCGGCCGGCTGGAACATCAGGACGGCGCGCCCGCGCCCGGGTCGCTGGCGGCCCAGGCCCCGGGCCAGGGCGGCCAGGATCGCCATATGGCCGTCATGCCCGCACAGATGCGCCTTGCCCGGCACGGCGGAGCGATGAGGCGCATCGGACAGCTCCTCGATGGGCAGGCCGTCGAGCTCCGCCCGGACCATCACGGTGGGGCCCGGCTCCCGGCCCTCGAAGACCCCCGCGACCCCATGCCCGCCGAGCCCCGTGACGATCCGGTCCGCTCCGGCGGAGGCCAGCAGGGCCTCGACCTCGCGGGCGGTCCCCGCCTCCTCGCCCGACAGCTCCGGCATCCGGTGGAGCCTGCGCCGCCACTCGGTCAGCTCGACAAGGTCATGGTTGGTCAGGAACATGGAAGAGGTCCACCCGCAGGAGTCATGGAAAGCAGCCCGGACTTATCGCCCGGGAACGGACCTTGGATCAACCTCGGAGGGTCCTGTCCATAACCTCCAGCCTTTGTGGAAGGAGGTGCCAAGGACCATCCGACCGCCGGCTTCATCGTCCCTCCCGCCCGCGAGCCCTGGAACCGTTTCGACTCAGGTGCCGTTCTTGTGGGGTAACGAGGAGCATGAACATGAGCCGCGGATTTCCTTCCATGACCGCCCTTCTGGGCCTTCTTGCCATCGCCGGTTACCAGAACCGGGACAAGCTTTCCGAGATGATTGGTGGATTGGGCGGAGGCGCTTCCGGCGCGCCGGGCAGTGCGGGCGGAACGGGCGGCGCAGGCGGCCTCGGCGGGCTGGGCGGATTGCTCGGCGGCCTGGGCGGCGCCGGCGCGGGCGGATTGCTGAGCGGCGGGCTCGGCGAGCTGGTGGACCGCTTCAAGCAGAACGGCCACGCCGAGACCGCCGAATCCTGGGTGGGGACCGGCCCCAACAAGGAGGTCGCCCCGCATCAGCTGGAGCAGGCCATCGGATCGGACGTTCTGGACAACCTGACCAAGCAGACCGGGCTGTCGCGGGAGGAACTCCTGTCCCGCCTGTCCCGCGAGCTGCCCCAGGCCGTGGACAAGTATACCCCAGAGGGTCGAATCCCGACCCACAGCTAGGGTGTGTTGTCGCTTGAACTGATTGGATCGTCTTGCGTTTTGTTCCTCCGGGATGAGGTGGAGCAATGCTCAGCGATGCACAATGGGCCCTTCTGGAGCCCTTGATTGAGGCGTGCCGACCG
>JAESGY010000077.1_pt1 | contig 91745 bp, 86 predicted proteins | sample 9269841 | NCBI WGS metagenome assembly JAESGY01 (sample SAMN17022865, study PRJNA683097) | algae metagenome | isolation source: Spirirestis rafaelensis WJT71-NPBG6 and co-occurring heterotrophs from... | place: USA: Pinto Wells, Joshua Tree National Park, Colorado Desert, CA | collected 2006-08-15 | reverse complement strand
GCTAGAACCAGTGACGCGCTCTGGCGAGTGCTTGGTCACATCTGCAACCTGTTCGAGCCTCAGGAGTGCTGGAACTACCTCAAGGCCGCTGGATATGCGTCCGTGTAATGGTCCGGTGCTCTAGAGCATCCCCTGAGGCGAATTCGGGTTGTGTCCTGCATGGGACGAGAACGACCCGTCACCAAGCACACCCCCACCGAAGCCGGTATCCCGTGAGCCGCCTTGGCCACCCATGCCACCGCCCGAGAACATGGCCGCAAGCCGGTCCAGGATGCCCATTTGGCCTTGCTTGTCGAAGAAGGCTTGGGCAAGCGCCGGCGAACTCATGTAGCGGTCGTGAGGCATCGCTATACCCAGGTCATCGAACGGCGTTCCGAACTGTGACATCGAGCCGGGAGAACCAAAGGACGCTTGGTCAAAGCTCTGCCCGTAGTTGGTGCCGCCGTAGACCTCGGCGAGGGACAGGCCCCGATTGAGACCTGCCGCCAGGCTCGGGAAAGATGCAGCCGCCATTGGAGCCGCAGCAGCCCGAGCGACAGGAGCCGGAGCCGCCGCGCGAGGAGCAGGAGCCGCAGCCGCAGCACGAGGGGCCGAGCGGGGAGCCGCTGCCCGTGCTGCAATCGAGGAGGACCGGGGAGAGGCCGCACGAGCAGGAGCGGCACTTGCTGCATTTACCGGATTGGCCGGCGTCAGATCCGGAGTCGTTGAGACGTTCGTGGACTTGGCTGGGGCCTGTGTCGATGCCGTAGACGATGGCGTGGCAATATCCCCCTGCACGACATCTTCATCCGTCACAGGAGCCACCGTGGTGGCCTGCGTCACGAAGGAGGGCGCACTCAGGGGAGCCGCCGCCATGGAGGGTAGGTTGCCGTCCGGATTGAACTCGGAGGTTGCTGCCAGTTGTGGCGCGTTCTGCGGAGCCGGTTGAGCCGATTGCGGGGTGAAACCGGATGGAGTGAACCCAGCCGAGGCCATTGGGCCGATAGACAGGTCAGCAACATCAAGCTTCTGATCCCTGATGCCCGCCCGCGTGGTGTCGAAGCTGCCCAGAGTCGGAGAGGACGCAACCTTAGAGTTCCAATCACCAATGGCCTTCTCGTTATCCGCCACGGCACGTTCCACACTTGCCAAGCCCTCACGGGCATTGCGCACAGCGTTTTGTGCCGCAGCCGCATTGTTGCGGGCCTCAAGGGACGGAGCAGCAAAGTCCGGGGTCTGTCCCCACGGGCCGTTCCCAAATCCAGCGGAAAAGCCGGTTCCCGGTCCCCATCCCTCGGCCTTGATGCCGAAGGTCTCACCCATCCCGAGAGCCCCCACGGGAGATATGCCGGACGGAGCCGAAGGCCTGTCCATGGTCATGGAGGCCGCCTGAGGAGTAGGCGAAAAGTTGTCGAAGTCCTGCGACCAATTCCGGTCAAAGGCCTGCGCCGGCCCGAGCGGAGAGCCCCCGAAGAGAGCCGCCGCGTCCGGATGCGGGGTGCTGTATACCCCTGCCGTGATGTCGGGATAGCTCCCCACGTCAACGTCCGAGAAGTTCGGCTGGACCGCGCCGAGCGGGGTGGCGTAGTCGCCAAGCGGTGCGGTAGCGGGCGTATAGCCGCCCATGGCCATTGGATAACCGCCTGTGAAATCAGGTTCCACAGCAGGGCCGGGCATGAAGCCTTCAAGGGTTTGAGGTTGAGGCTGTGCCATAGCCGCCGCGATGGGCTGAGAGTCGAAGCCGAGCGGATCACCATACGAGGCGAGCGGGGCCGCCTCGAGCGACGCCGGCAGCGCGTCTCCGAGAATGCCAGGAGCGGGAGGACTGTATCCGCCCATCGGCACGGATTGCGGGAGCCCAGCGCCAGGGAAGCTCCCCTGCACCACGTCGTTGAAGATGTCTGCGGGCAATCCAGGCGAAAAAGAACCCGCCGGAGCGGGCTGCATGGAGAGCGGGGCGGCCTCTACCGGACTTATCCGGTCTGGGAGAGTGTAATCATCGGTCGGCGTGATGCCGAAGTTCTCCGCGAACCCGAGCGGCCCTATGGGATCAATCCCGAGCCTTCCGGTCACGTTGGGAACATCGACTGCGCTCAAGCCGGTCTCTTCCACCAGGTCATTATAGTTGAGCCCTGGCATCACCTCTTGGTCGAGTTCCTTGGAAAGGTAATCCTGCGCCTGCTTCTGCATGACCGAGGCAGAGGCCATGATCTGCCCTCGGTTAGTATATGCAGTAATGTCAGGCACCATCTCATCAGGCACGACCACGCCTGTGAGAGCCGCAGCCGCTGCAAATCGGGATGCGAAGTCCGCCGCCTTTGGCCGCGCCTCCCTCGGATCGAACGGGCCAACCACATGCCCACCCAGGCGAGCCGGGTTCTGGCCGACGCCAGCCTTCTTGCCAAAGCCAGGCGTTCCGAAGTTCGTGACACCGAGCCCCAGATCAATGCCCATGTCGCGGGCCTTGACCGCCACCTCTGTGGCAATCTTGGCCCGCTCGAAGCTGTCCTGTCTAATGCCGAGCTGTGGGGAGAATGACTGGTCGTATGCAGCCGCAAGAGCCGCTTCCATCCCCGTCTTAAGGTTCTGAAACCCTTCCGTGGATGCTCCGGGGATGTTGCTGTTGATCGTGGAGCTGAACTGCCGCCCCTTGTTGGAAAGAGATGTGCCGTTGCGAACCGCGTCTATCACCGCATCGGCAGAATGAGGAGCCGCGAAGATGTCACCAAGGGAAGCGGACTTCGACTTGAAAGCCCCGGGCCTTTCCGCACGGTTCAGGCCCACTGCAGCCACCACGCCCATCCCCACAAGGCCCTCGTGCATGGCCTCGCCCATCACCGCGCCAATGGTCATGGCGTAATCGGTATCGCTGACACCGTATTCAGAAAGTGGGTTAGACATCTATCGGGCCTCCGGGGGCAGGGTCATGGGAGGCCTGAAGTTGAATTGAGGACGAGGGCGGGGCGGCTGCTGTGTCCCCGGATAGGGGGAACCCATAGGAGGCGGATTATACTTTTGCCGGTAAGCCTCATAAGCCTTCTCTGCGCCCGCCTTGTCGCCAGCGAGGGTCATATCAACGATAGCCTTCAGGTCGCGCCCGCGTTGCGTCTCGTTGAGCACATCCATAGGCGACCGCTCCCCATGAAGGGGCGGGGTTTCGTGCTGGTATGCAGTTTCACGCGCCATGACGAAGCTCCCTAGCGCCAGAGTTACGAGAATGAAGGCGACGAGGCGCTTCATCGGTTGTTTCCTCCTCTGAGGCTGGTCCTCTGAGATTACGTTGTCTTGCAGCCTCCGGGTCCACCTTCATCAGCAGAAGGTGCCCGAGAGACCGGACGAACCGATCCGTGTTGGCCTGGAGTGCTTGAGGCTTACCGCTCATCAGAGCCTCCTGCCGCATAGGCCGATCCATTCATGAGCTGAGCGGGATCCAGTGAAATCCCGAGTTCCCGCGATACCCTCTCTGCAAACTGACGGGTGGCCTGGTTCACCAGTGTTGCGGACCCTCGCGCCGGTCTCTTCACGGCGACTTCCAGCGCCTGCATATAACGCGCCATGGCCCGTGCCGTGGCCGGGCGAGAGACAAGACGCGTAAAGGCGTTCGCCCCAACAACCGCACTGATCGCTGTCACAGGCTCCGTGAGGAGGCCCGCCACCAGACCGCCACCCGCCACGTTCTGAGCGGTCCCGGACGGATTGCCGAACTTCCTGTGCACGTCCTTCAAGCGCCCGGCAATGGTGGCGATGTCATCAAGAGCCTGCCGAAGGTCTCCGCTCGCAAACAGGATAGCCTTGCCGCTCGAGGACAGCTTGCCGTAATCCGTCACAAAGCGGTCAGGGCTGAAGTTGCCCTCGGCATCGCGTCCCAGGCGGGCAACAAGTGCCGACGAGAACTCGGCCCAATCATCCGCACCGATGGCCTTCCGGGCCTGAAGCAGCAGGTTGGTATCGGCACGGCTCTTGCTGCCCGCAGCCGCAATCAAGCGGTCATAGACCTGAGCCGGGGTTGCATTGCCGTCTCCGCCCACAAGCCGGGCTAGGCTCTCTCTACGGTCACTGACCAGCCTGTTGAGCGTGTTGGCGCGGTTGAACCTGGCAAGGGCCTTTGACCCTCCTGCAGCACCGACAGCCGTCTTCAGGTCGTCGGATAGAGCGCCATAGATGCGCTTCAGGTCTGCCTTGGACATGTCGGCCGGAAGGATGCCGCCGTCCATCATCTCGCCAATGCGGGAGCGCAGCGTCTTGATGCCCTCGTAGGTCAGGCCGCCTGGGCGCTGGACCGCGTCCAACACCGTATCAACGGCAGTACCGGCAGGCAGCCCCGCCGCAGAGCGCTTCGCAGCAAGCTCGGCCACCAATCCGCGGGTGCTTGCCAGATCCGTCTTGATGGCAGGATCAATCAGATCATCAACAGCAGCGTAAGCCCTATCGACCAAGGCACCCGACTTGCCCTTGATCCAGCCGACGACACCCTTTGAGGCCGTCTCTCCGGCCTGCTCCATGCCAGCGCCACCCAGGGAGCGGGCCATATCGTCCGCCCTCCCTCCGAGCTGTTCAATCGTCCTCCCCGACGCCTTCACCAGCGGATCGCCGGCCAGGGGGACATTCCTTGCCGCAGAGGCAAGGCGCTGGGTTGCCATGCTGTCCGTCGCCACCGCCACCGGAACGTCAATGCCCTGCCTCTCGGCAGCCTCAACAACTTTGTTAGCCGCTCCCGCGCCAGGCAGCAGCTTTTGCACGGCTGCTCCGAGAGGAGCGCCAATCACGGCGCCGGCAATTCCCCCTGTCGCCGCTCGGCTGGCCCTGTCCTCCAGATCGTCGCCTTGGCCGAAACCATAGGCTGCGCCATACCCCCCGCTGACGGCAGCCGCACGCCCAGCGGCCTGAAGAGCTGTTGCGCCCCTGGCCGCGGCGCCGGCCGGGAGGGCCAGCCCGCCGACAATCTGTGACCCGTAGGACGTGACCGTGCGATCGGTATCGTCGGCCTCGTTGAAGGCTCGCTGTCTGTCCAGGGCCTCTTCATAACTGGCCGCATGGCCGCCCAGATAGTTTCCTGCCGCCGTAAGGTCGTCCACGAAGGGCAGGGCCCGGGAAAGTCCACGCCCGATGGTGCTGGCGTACTCTCCGAACGTGGACTGGCGGTCCCGATAGCCGCGGGCCTGCTCCTTGTAGGCTTCCTTCATCTGGTCGCGGGTAGGTTCGAACTCACGGTTCTCGCGGGTCGCAAAGCCAGTTGACGTCTTCTCGACGGGCTTTGCCTGCTCCAGCAGATCCGACACAGCTGCGTTGGCCGCTTCGTCCGTCTCCGCCGTGATTTTGTACTTCGCCCCGTCAGGTGTCGTAACCATGTAGCTCGGCATCAGTCGAGCCTCTCAATGGTGGCGCCGGAGGGGTGTGTGAAGACCCTGCCCTTGACGGCTCTTTCGGCTCCGCCCGTTGCCCGATTGTGCCCGACAGGCCCACGCGAGCCCTCGTCAGCGCGGCGGCTCACCTCGCCATAATCAGGAGACTCGAGTTCTGGATAATCGGCATCGATCTGCCGCCTGGAGCGCCGGCCCTGGAGGGCTTCTCGCTGCATGGAGCGAAGAGCGGAGCGAAGGCGATACTGCTTGTCGAGAACGGTTTTGGCGTTGTCGCCCGGTCCTGGAAGGTACTGCTTCACCTCGTTCTCAGCCTCTTCCTTGTTCATGCCGGCACCCGTGAGCATGCGGATCATGGCCTCGGAGCCAAGCTTCATGTCACGCTGGATCGCGCCGCTCTGGCCGAAACCAAGGCTGTCAATCGGACCAACGGCCCTCGGGTCTTTGGACGTGAGGTCCTTCTCGATGCCATCGAAACGCTTGAAGTATTCGTTGGCGAGACCAAACCGCGAGGCCACTTCACCCGGCAACGGCTCGTTGATGTCGCGGTCAGGATCTTGCGGGCCGCCAGGGATCGGAGCGAGCTTGCCGTCGGGGCCGTAGGTGTAACCGGATGGAGCGTTCGATGCCCCGCCCCTCTTGGATTGCAAGAACTGTGGGAAGGTGCCCTGGAAGCCCTGCCCCTTGGCGTATTCATATTCCTGGATGTCGTCGGTCGTCGCTGGCTTGGTCTCCAATCCGAGCTTGTAGCGGCGGGCCTTCTGGACTTCCTCAGGGCTCAACCCCTGCGTCAGCCGTTCCCACTCCGTGGGCTCTCTCGGGGTCCGCTTCTTGAGCTCTAACGAGCGGGCGAGGGTCAGCACCCCGTCAGGGTCGCCAGCAGCGAACTCCTTGGAGAGGCCGTTCTTCTCGGCCCACTGCATAGCGGCGACGCGCTTCTGTTCGGCCTCGGCCTGAGCTTGTCGGGTGAGACGCGCCTGCTGGTCCTGCCTCATCCCCTGTAAGGCGCCCTGGCTCGCCGCCTGCATGTCGCCGGACATCAGGCCCATGCCCACACCCATGAGCATTCCGCTGTTATCGGCAACCGCATTGTGCAGCCCGTCGAGGAAGCCGCCGCCCAGGATGCCGTTACCCTGTGGGGCAGTCCCACTGCTGAGAATTCCAAATCCGCCGCTCATTGGTTTCCGTCCTGCATCATTTCGATTGCGCCCGTGTAGAGCTGTTTCAAAAGCTCATGGGCTGCCGCCATGTGCTGTTCGTGCTGGAGGGAGTATCCGTAGATGACGGACCCCTTCACCGGGCTGTGAGCCTCGTATGCCTGAACGATGAGGCCCAAGCTTTCGTGGGCCTGCCTCAGATGGTCGAGGATGACCGGGCGAAACTGTTCGCGCAGACTGGCCGCATTCGGATGGCTTCGTGCCGCCTCTATGAGGGCGTCAAGCTCCTGAAGGTCTTGCTCAGTGACTTGAACGGCCATCGTCAGGCCCCCACCGCATAATCGAGGGCGCGGGTACTCCGACCGGCCCTGCGATGGTTCGTCTTAGCCGGTTCGATCCCAAGCGAGCGGAGACGCTCAGCCAGTGCACGCCTGACAAACTCAGAGGATGTGGTGAGGTCGCGGGCGGCAGCCTCAGCAATGGCCTCTCCGAACCCATCCGGTGCTCGAAACCGGACCACCTCAGTGTAAGAAGTATGTTGCGCCATTATCTCAACCTTTCGTAGCCTCATTGTAGCATCAAAATCAGAAAGCGCAAGTATATCAATAGTTTATTGCCTGATCTTGCTTGATGTATCTTGATCTATTCTTATGTAGTACGGTGTATTACTCGGGGATGCTCTGGACCGGTGCGGTAGACCGCCAGGCGAAATTATTTTCAGCCCAACAGCTATTTTCTTCGCTCGAAGGTACGGCCCTCCGAGAGGATCGCCGTCGCCGCGGTAAGCTTGACGACGTGATGCCCCCGGAGCGCCAGCACGAGCCCGTCAGCCCGGAACAGGTCGTCAGACCGCCAGCCCATCGCCTGAGCCTTATGCCCGAAGGCATCGAGGAAGCGCCCGGCATCATCGACAGCCTGGAGCCATCGTGGGATCGAGAGACCGGGCGGTGGTGTCAGTTGCAACCGGGCAAATCCGGCCGAGTAGACAGGGGGGACACCTCCTTCCACTTCTGCGATGGCCTGTCGCTCCAAAATCTCGATCTCAGGGGCCGTGCCGTTTGTGCCAATAGTGCCAAAAGCTTCCGAAGATCGACCTTTTGGCACTATTGGCACTATTGGCACACGAGGTTCAGCACTGGATTTCTGACGGGCGAGGTCAAGCCACCTGCTCATGACAGCCCGCCAAAGATTGCCGGGTTCACCTCGTAATTGCGGGCAGACCGTCCCGGCACGACTCCCGACCGGGAGAACTTCTCCCGGATCAACCCGGCCTCACAGAGGGCTGCACAAGCCCCGTCCATGGCGGCAGCCTCCCGCAAGGCTCCGCCGATGTCACGCCGCAACTGACGGGCATTGAAGACCTGCAACCCCTCCCGCTTTAGATGACGGGCCAGAGCCATGGCACTGCGTTCCTGTGATGGGATTGCCGCATCGCCATAGACCCGCTCGGCCATGGGGATGAAATACCTGTCCAGAAGGCGGCAGGCTGTTATTGTGGCCTGTTCTGATATCTCGGCTGGCTCCGAGCCACCCTCTCCGCACCACCACAGGAACTCCAGGATGGTTGCGATCCGCAGAGCATGGCCCCGAGCCTTGCCAAGAGCCCCGGCAAAGGCGCCACTGGCCTCGTGACCCCTGACCGCCATCTCTTGGCCGAATGTCTCAAGCGCATTCTCGGCAGCCCCCGACAGACGGATAGTCACGGGTTCCGGGTTGCCATAAGCATCAGTGCCCATCACCAGGTTAGCAATGCGCTCGAAGGCATCTTGAGCAGCGCCATCGTTTGCAGTCTCACGAGCGAGATTGAACCGGGGCAGGGCATCGGGCCATGCCCACAGAAACCGAGCTGCTAGTCCGTCGTCGGGACCATCCAGAACGCCTGAGAGCTTGTCCGGCTGAATACCCCCAACAACTCCAATAGAGAGATGGCGGATGTGCATCGGCTCGTTGTTCTTCATGCGATCCACCGTGTAGGAGCGCCCGCCATACATCTCAATTGCGAAGGCCCGATCTGAACCACCGCCGCCGTACTTATCGAAGGCTCCCAGCCATCCCGCCAGTTCATCACGGACCATCAGGAGGCCCCGAGGCAGAGCGGCAGCGAGAGCTCCCAGCTTCTCCACCGTCGCATCGGCCACCCGCACCCGAGGGCGAACAGGCGTATCAGGGATGACAGCGCCGTCTGGCATCGAGGGAGGGATGCCGTCGGCTTTGACAGCCGCCTTCAGTTCCGCCTTCCAGGCTTCACGCCTGACCTCCGCAGTCTCTCGCTGCATCTCGTAGACGCTGAGTTCCTGCCGGAAGTCGGCGGACATCCGATCCTCGATCCGCTGGATCAGACCGAAAGCGGCGTCCATGGCAGGCGACTTCCCAGCGGAGGGCGAACCAACGAGTCCCACCCACACGAGCGGCGGTTCAGACCATGACGCCCCCGCTAAAGGGCGCCGGACGTTCGCCAGGACTGCGCCGGTTGAGGCTAGGAGGGCACTTGCCACATAATCAACGGGAGAGGATGCGCCTTGAGCCCGACGCTCTACCCAATCCGCCCAATGAGAGCCGAGAAGACTTAGGGGGAAAGCCGGAGCCGACCGGCGCCCGTTCCCGAGCAAGCTCAAGTCGGGCTGAGACCATTCTGGCCCGTGCCCGTGATAGGAGCTGCCGCCCCCCTCAAAGCGAGAGGACCGCAAAGCCTCATCGATATCAACGTAATCTTCCATGGCTTACGCCGCCTTCTTGTTCGGGGAGGAGGGAATAAGGATGCGTGGCGCGGGGCGGGTCAGGAGCTGCTTCAGCTCGGCGCCATGGGCCATGTCTTCGGCCAGGAGAGGGCCGGCATCATCGAGGTAATGGGCCGCGGCCTTGGGGCGGACGAGGCACAGGCCCTTACGCCCAGCCTTCAGCCATCCGACAGGAGAGCGCCACACGGGAAGTTCACCCTGAGGCGACAGACGAGGCCGGTAGGCCGCCTCCTCCCCAAGAGCCCAAGCACGGTTCAACCAGGTCGTCAGCTTGTTGAGTGATGGCGACCAGGCCACCACGTCCCGGGCGACGCCCTGACCATCGGTGACCAGGAAGAGGAAGGCGCGAACGCCCTCAGTTCCATGGGGGTGATGCTGCTCGAAGTCGAACCCAAGTTCATCGTAGACGACATAGCCCGAGCGGACCGGGATAGGACCGACCAGAGCATCAGCAGGGATGCCCACACCTTCCAACTCTGCGACTTCGTGCGGGCGCAGATCGTTGTGGCTGTCGAAGGTGCCGATGGTGCGGATAGAGGTGATGATGCTCATGGCACGTCCCCGCCGTACCAAGCGTAGATGTTGCGGAGCCAGTTCTCCTGCTTCTTGGAGGCTCGACACCCTGCTGCGAGGCGGGCGGCCATGTCCGCGACGAACTTCTGTTCCTTGTAGTCCATTCTGGTGCCGACGTGGGTGCGAAGCCAGACGGCGATGTCCCGCAGCGATGTTGGCCGCTGGGCGGGCTGCGGGGCAGCATGACCGCCATGGACTGTTGAGATCTTGGGAGCGGCCATTGCCTGGGCGAGATCGTGGAGATCCAAGCCGGCACTTTTCAGTGTCCGGTCGATGGCCCGAGCGGTTGCGACCACTTCGCCATCGTGGTCACTCGCCAGAAGCGGGAGGAGCCGCACGACCTTTGGAACGATGAATGCGATATCAGACATGGGCGGGGCCTCCGTTCCGGGAGGCGGCGGTCACTGCAAAGTGCAACGCCAAGCGAGAGAGTCCCTGCTTCAGGAGGGAGGCGCGGTGCGTATTGCCGACTCCGCAGTTGTCGCGACAAACCGAGGCGACCACGTAGGCAATGTTCTCGCCCAAGGCGACGAGGACGTGCCCTGCTGCAAGGCGGATCTTCTGCTCGCTATGACCGGATGCCTGCCAGAGGGCTGTCATGCGCCGTCCGGCTTCATATTCACGACGGTCGATCAGGCCTGCGCGCCAAGCCCTTGTCAGGGAGGAGCCGGGAGTGCCGAACTGTTCAGCGACGGCGCTGATCCGGGGCTTACGGGTGAGGCCCGATAGCCATAATTTATCTTTGCTCTCAGGGAGCGATGGTGTAGATGTACGCATACAAATGTCTTTCCTTGAGCCCCGCGCGAACCCCGTGTCGGGGCTCTTTTTTGTCCACGTGAGGCCCGGTTGGATGAGGATCACGCGGCGGTCGCGGTGCTTTCGGATGTCGAACGGCGCTTGTGGGCAGCAAACCAAGCGTCAAGGTCGGCTGCGTCGTAAAGCACTTTCTTCCCGATTTTGCTGAAGGCGGGGCCTCCACCAAAAATGCGGAACTTCTCCAGCGTGGACTTACCAAGGCTGAGGTAATCGGCAGCGCCTGCCGTATCGAACTTCTTGCGGTAACTGTCGCTCATCGGCGCAGGTCCTACTCATACTTGAAACAACAACGGGTTGTTTCTTCATGGGAGTAGTATAGACGGCACCAGGCGACACCGTAAGAGCAGGGGAAATGCGTTTAAGCTCTTGAAAAATATAGTTTTTATTTCTTGCAGAATTTGCAGAACTTGCATCATGCAAACCGTGCAAGTTCTTAGGTCATGCTCATGGCTTTGCGGGCCAAAATCGAGGCAGAAGGGGAGCATGTTCGCCGCTGTCATCGGTGATACGGTTTGCTCGCTCATCCTTGCCGTTCAGAATGTTGCTCAATTTGCGGTGTTTGTACGGGGCCGGTTTCATCCGCTCGATAATGAGAGAGACCAGCGGGTCAGTCGGCACGATACCTCCTTTAGCCGGTGGCAGCTTACCGTCTTGTCTTATGCGCCGTATCTCTGCGGCCACAGGGCGGAGAGCTTCAGCAAGAGCTTCATCCTTGGCGTCAAATTCGATTACACCCGCATTCGCGCTGCCCTTTTGTTTCAACGTGCTGGCGGTCTGCTCTTGAGCCGGGAAGCAGGCGAGAGCCTGAGCGGATGGAACCCTGACCCGCAGCTTATTCTCGTCAGGATTGATGCGCTGGATGTATTCCCCACCCCCTAAGAGCGTCTTGATCTGCACGGTCGTTGGGAGATGCCAGTTCACAAGCAAGGTTTGGGCTTCGTTCCTCGAAAACTCGGCTTCATCGAACCAAATCGGTTCGAGCTTCTCCGTACTGCTAAAACCGTCGATCTTCCCGTTCTTGAGATCCCGCAAGAGTTGCTGTTCGGCTTCTTGCGGGTGTAGGACAAAGTCTGCGTACTCGTACTCTTGTTCTCCGGTTTCTTGATTCAATACGCCGAGACGGTCGGCGCGAAAATGGACCCAACTAGCCCCACTCACCACGGCCTTGGAATCGCGGGATGAAATCCAGATAAGAGCCTGATCCAAGCTCCACCATCGAAGGTCAAAAGCATCGTTTGTCATCGCACCGCACATGCATAGCCGCATCATGAAAGGTGACACACGGCAGCCCCGGTGCGGTCGGGATTTTCAGATGGCCGTCCTAGCCGTGTGCCGTCTCGCTAATCTATTCAGCACCCATCGAGTTGGATATGTGTCTCGAAACGCGATCCGCCGCTGCAATCAATGCGCTGTCGAGTTTGTGGATGTAGCCCTCGGTAATGCCGTGTCCGGCATGACCAATAAGAGCCTTGATGGTCGGTAGGGTAAAACCCAGGTCTTCTGCTATGGATGCAAATGCGTGACGGAGCCCGTGCGGCGTCACATCTGGCAAGCTATCCCCGATAATTCGATCCCAGGCTCGCGGGAGCCCGCGAAAGGGAGTGTTCGCCTTTCGGATGCCAGGGAACACATAAGGCCCCTTCGATCGCGCCATAGCGGTTTTGAGAAGGGCTGCAGCTTCCTGGCCTATCGGGCGGATACTCTTCCCGGTCTTCGTATCGCCTAGACGCAAGGCTTGGCCGGCAATATCAACCTCGGCCTTTCTCAGGCCCTCAATCTCACCTCGCCGGCAACCCGTCAGGGCAATGAGGCGAACTACGTCAATAGCCTGCCAGGTCTCGCCTCTCGCCTCGGCCTGCCTCAGCTTGGCACCAAGCTTTTTATATCCCTCTGAGTCGAGCCGGATCTCGCGACGCTCATCGGCTGGGCGCTTGATTCCCCTGACAGGGTTGTCAGCTCGGTATCCCTCCTCAACGGCATAGGAGAGGATGCCGCCCAAGAGTCCCATGGTACGGGACGCCGTGCCTTTGCCGCCTTCGACGATGGCACGTCCCCTCATGCCCGTCTTGATGTCTGCCTTGCTCTTGCCGGCTATGACGTCGCGCTGGAATGCCCGGACATCAGCCGGGGTCAGATCCTTGACGGTGCGGTGTCCAATAAGGGGGATGATATGGCGTTCGATGCGCCCCTTATCGGTATAGAGGGTGGAGGTCTTCTTGGTCTTGCCCCTGCGTGTGATGATGAGACCCTGTTCTGCCTTTGCCAGATATTCACGGCACAGGTCGGCAACCGTTGCGGCCGTACGGTCTGCGGCCCTTGCCTCGGCTGGGTCATCTCCCTTTGCCACCTTTGCGAGCATGCCCCGTGCTTCGTTGCGGGCCTCATCCGGGGTCAGCACGCCATAACGCCCGATGGTGACACGGCGGCTTCGACCGTTCCGGTTGCGATACTGGACCAGAAAGGACTTGGCTCCGCTCGGCTTCACCCGGAGCCCGAACCCCGGCAGCTCATCATCCCATACGAACACGTCACGGCTGGGGTTTAGAGCCGTGGCATCGACAGCTCGTTTGGTGAGCTTCGGCATCGGGTAAGCACCGGGTAAGCAAAATAATGGAAACTGAGGGAAGCACCAGAACACACGATGCGAGATAAAGCCCTTATGTTACAAGGGAAAAGGAAACACAAGGAAAGCAGCGGAAACATGTGGATAAACCTGTGCGTTGCCCTCCGAAGGCAAAGGTCACACGTTCGAATCGTGTCGGGTGCGCCAATTTTAAGTTGCAACGTCAGTAGCCTAGAAGATCACCCACCTCTTCTCCAAGTGGTGAATTTGTACCGGTGCGTCTGAGGTGTGGCAAAGTAGGGCCGATCTGTCCACGAAGCGCTCTCTCAGGCTCGTTCGGAAAACGTCACTGCCAACAACAGCACTGCAGCCATGTTTCGGGCAGGCTCGTCCTGGTCACAGACTCAGGCCGCAACGGGTTGCAGCCGGGCGAATGTGGCGAAGATCGCCAAGTGCCTCGACCCTGGTGAGGACTCGATTCACCGAGCGCTCAGCACATGAGCTTGTTGGACGAGGTCGCTCCCGACCTCTCACCGATGAAACGAAAGCTCATAGGAGTTCGGGACGGGAAGGCGTAAAGCGGAGCCTGACCAACCCGATCTACCGTGATCGTCCGCGCCTCAACATTCTCTAGCAAAGCTTGGTCGATAGGTTACAACCCTTCCTTCCATCCCAGGCTGGACACTTCACATTCACCACATCACAATCAGTCTGAAACGACACCGAGGGGCCGATGAGTCCGCAGGAGCATAAGGTTGAGCGGCGGTTGGTAGCTCTCTTTGCGGCTGACGTGGCAGGCTACTCGCGGCTGATAGAGCAGGACGAGGCCGAAACACTCCGAAGCTTGACGGCGCACCGCCTGATTATGGACCGATTGATTGTTGAATATGGCGGACGGATTGCCAATACCGCCGGCGACAGTGTCTTGGCCGAATTTCCCAGTGCCATTGATGCCGTCCGATGCGCCACCCAGGTGCAGAATGAGTTCGCGTCTTTCCATCACGACAGACCCGAGAGGGAGCATATCCAGTTCAGAATCGGGATACATGTCGGTGATGTCGTCGTGTCGGGATGCGACCTGCTCGGGGATGCTGTGAATATTGCCGCACGCCTGGAGGGCATCGCTGATCCCGGAGGCATCTGCATCTCGGAAGCAGCCTATGGATACGTGCGAAAGGCCATTCCGCTCGCCTTCACGGACCTTGGGCCACAGACCTTGAAGAATATCGGGGAACCAATCCGGGTCTATGCCCAGAAAGCACCGCAACTCACCACAGCCGGGATAGAGGCCAGCAAACCACTTCCCTTACCTGACAAACCCTCTATTGCCGTCCTGGCTTTCACCAACATGGGTGGCGACCCGGAGCAGGGTTATTTTGCCGATGGCATCGCTGAAGACCTCATAACAGCCCTATCCCGCCTCCGCTGGTTGTTCGTCATCGCCCGAAACTCCACTTTCGTGTTTAAAGATCAAGCCGTGGACGTGACGCAGATTGGTCGCCGGTTAGGAGTCCGCTACGTCCTGGAGGGATCAATCCGCAAGGCAGGAGCCCGCGTCCGCATCACAGGTCAGTTGATCGAGGCCGCGACCGGAGCGCACATTTGGGCCGAGCGTTACGACCGCAACCTGACCGACATTTTTGATGTGCAGGACGAAATTGCACAAAGCGTCGTTGCCGCCATCGAGCCGACGCTGCGCAAGGCAGAAATTGAGCGCGTTCAGCGCAAGCGTCCCGATGACCTGAACGCGTATGATCTTTACCTCCAGGCGCTCGCGCACATGTACGAACAGAGGCCGGAAAGTCGGGCGGCTGCACTGGAACTCATCGACCGCGCTCTCAAGATTGCTCCCAAATATGCTGAAGCGCATGGGGTGGCTGCATGGTGCTACTTCGCAAGGTCCCTGTGGGAGGGGAGCCTCCCGGAGCCGCACAGAGACGCGATGCTGCGGCACGCCCGTGCTGTTCAAGAACTTCAGACCGATGATGCGACGACCTTGGCCCATGCGGCTATCGCGCTGGCTCTCGTGACACGAGACTATGAGGCAGCGTTAGAGATGATCGACCGAGCCATCATGCTCAACCCGAGTTCTGCTCATGCCCACGGCCATGGATCAGTGATCAACACCTGGGCAGGAAGGTATGACAGGTCGATCGCTCTATCCGAGCGCGCGTTGCGATTGTCACCGTTCGACCCCCTGAGCGTGATGCCGCTCGCCGGAAGAGCCGGGGCTCATATGATGAAGGGCGAGCACGAAGAGGCTGTTCTCTGGACCCGTCGAGCCTTACAGATTTATCCGAACCATACGCCGTCCTTCCTGATCAGGATTGTCAGCCTGATGCGCTTGGGCAGAACAACTGAGGCTCAGGCGACAGCGCAGCAGTTTATGGCGATTGCACCGACCTACCGCATTATCCCGAATGCGCCAGTGCTTGGGCAGTTTTGCGAAGAGCTAGGAGGCGCTGGTCTGCCCAACTAGCAGGATCAGGCGACGGCCCTGCCGGGTTGGAACGTGAGAGTACCAGCCGAGCACGGCGCCGCATTCTCATCCGCCACGTTCTTGTCGACAAGTCTTGACCAGAGAGGTCGCCATCGCACCAGCAAGGCTGACTGCGAGGGCGGCGTGACACGGTGGTGGCCTGATCGGTCGGCCGCCTTTCCCGTGCGCGTCGCCAACCCTGTTCCTCAAGGTGCCAAGGTTGTTCACAACGTTCTTGCAGCCCCCAGGGCTCGGCCTGAACAGAGGCTTGGTGCTGGTTAGGTGCGAGCGTCAGCCTCTCGGCTGCTTTGTGATAAAGCTCCGGTAGGTCTTCCGTATCATCGTAGCCACTCCGGTCTCGTCGAGCATGCGCTTGCGCACCGATTCCAGCAGGGTGCGGGCCGACGATGCCGAGCCCGGTGGACAGGCTCCTCGTCGAAGCTCTCCAGCGTTTCCGAAATTTCACGTTCTGTATCTTTTTTCAGAAGATTTCGGTGATCGCCTCAGGCCCAGGACGTTCCTTCCCACTCCTCGCCGCCCCAACGCGGCAACACCCCATCCCGGCGCTGCCTAACCTTCGCGCTTCATCCGCTCCCGGCGCGCCAGTTCGGCCTCGGAGGGATGCTCCAGTTCGAAGGACCCGATGGTGATCGCGCCGGCGCGCTCGTAAACGCTCATGGTGACCCCGCTCGTCGAGACGCTGGTCGCCGTAAGCGTCAGCGCGCCCGGTTTCGCGCCCCCGCCGAACAGGCGCTTGCCGGAGCCGAGGAGGACGGGAAAGACCAGGAGGCGGAATTCGTCGATGAGGTCGTGCGCGAGCAGGGTCTGGAGCAGCACGCTGCTGCCTTGCGTCAGCAGGGTCGGCCCGTCCTCCTGTTTCAGCCGGCCGATCGCAGCCGCCACGTCGCCCCTGAGGGCGACGGAGTTCTGCCAGGCGAGGGGCTGCGCGGACGAGGTCGCCACGTATTTGGTGACCGCATTGAAGCGCTCCGCAATGGGATCGCCGCCCCCGACAAAGGGCCAATGCGCGGCGAAGATCTCGTAGGTCCTGCGGCCGAGCAGGAGATCGAAAGGCCCGGAGAACATCTCATCCATGAACCGGCCCATGGGCTCGTCCCAATAGGGGACGGTCCATCCGCCATGGGCGAAGCCGCCCGAGGGGTCCTCCGGCGGCCCGCCCGGCGCTTGCATGACACCGTCCAGGCTCACGAAGGCGGCGGCGATCAGTTTCCTCATGGGGTCTCTCCTCGTGGCGGGTGCGGCGGCATTTGCTCTCGTGTCGGGTTATCAAATATAACCATGAAGCGAGGGTTAACGACCCGTCGCGCCGGGCCGTACGGCCTGTGGATCATGCTGCCCTCAGAATGGACAAGTAGCGCTGGCCATCCGGCCTCCGGTATCGCAAGATCACCGGGAGCCCGCCTCCGCACCAAAACGAGAGCGGCCAATCAGGAGGAATCAATGCTGCGTCGTGCTTTCCTTAAGACCCTTGCCATTGCGGCCGTTTCGCTTCTTTCATGGTCCGAGCACGCAAGGGCGGCCTATCCCGAGCGGCCGGTCACCCTCATCGTTCCCTGGGCCGCCGGCGGCGGGACCGACGCCACTGCGCGCATCATCGGGTCGCTCCTCGAGAAGGAGTTGGGTCAGCCGATCAACGTGGTCAACCGGACGGGAGGCAGCGGCGTCGTCGGACACGAGGCGATCGCGGCGGCGGCGCCGGACGGCTATACCCTGGGGCTTGCCACGGTGGAAATCGGCATGCTGCACTGGCAGGGGCTCACGGAGCGCGGCTACAAGGATTACACGCCCATCGCGCTGATGAACCTCGATCCCGCGGGCGTTCAGGTGCGGGCGGACGCCCCCTACAAGACCGTGAACGAGCTGCTGGACGACATCAAGAAGAACCCGGGCAAGTTCAAGGCGTCCGGAACCGGGCAGGGCGGCATCTGGCACCTGGCGATCGCCGGCATGCTCGACAGCCTTAACATCGATCCGAGCACGTTCCGCTGGGTTCCCAGCCAGGGAGCCGCGCCGGGGCTCCAGGACCTCGTGGCGGGCGGCGTCGAGATCGTTCCATGCTCCCTGCCGGAGGCGCGCTCCCTCATCGACGCCGGCCGCGTGAAGAGCATCGCCATCATGAACCCGGAGCGCAATCCCGCCTTCCCGAACGTTCCGACCCTGGCTGAGCAGACGGGCAGCAAATGGGCCATCGGCGCATGGCGCGGCATCGTCGGGCCCAAGGGCATGCCGGAGGACGTGACGAAGCGGCTCGCCGAGGCCTTGGACAAGATCTACAAGAGCAAGGAATACAACGACTTCATGAGCCAGCGTGGCTTCGGGGTGAAGTTTGCGACCGGCGAGGAATTCCTCAAGTTCTGGATGAAGAGCGACGAAGATCTCGGGGCGGTGATGAAGAAGGTCGGGCTCGCCAAGTAGTCCGGCCCGCATCGATGCGCATCAACGATGCAATCATCGGGTTCGCGCTCCTCGCCTTCGCGATCGCAACCTTTGCCTATGCGAGGACGCTTCCCGCCATTCCGGGCCAGGACTATGGGGCGGCCGTGTTTCCCATGCTCGTCGCCGCCGGCCTTGCCGGCTGCGGCGCTCTGCTGATCGCCTCGGGCCTCCGGCGCTGGCAGGGCGCCGTGGTCTGGGACGATTGGGCCCGCACCCACCACGCCTGGGCGAGGGTCGCCGTGGTCTTCGCCCTGGTCCTGGCCTACATCCTCGCCGCGCCCGCCATCGGCTTCGTGCCCATGTCGGTTCTCATCCTGCTGATCTTCATGGTGATGATGGGCGTCCGCTGGTGGATCGCCGCAGCCGTCGCCGTTGTGGCGACGGTGTTGATCCAGCAGACATTCGGATGGCTGCGGGTTCCCCTGCCCCTTGGGCTCTTCGGGCCCTGACGGCGATGGTGCCATGAGCGCAATTCAGACCGCCTTCGGCCTGGTGTTCCAGCCAACAGTTTTGCTCACGATCCTGCTCGCGGCCCTGTTCGGCCTCGTCGTGGGCGCCATCCCCGGCCTGACCGCCACCATGGCGATCGCGCTTCTGGTGCCGGTGACCTTCTTCATGGATCCCGTGCCGGCGGTGGGAGCCATGGTGACCTGCTCCGCCATGGCGATCTTTGCAGGCGACATCCCGGGCACGCTGCTGCGGATCCCGGGAACCCCGGCCTCGGCGGCCTATACCGACGAAGCCTATATGATGACCCGCAAAGGCGAAGGGGAGATCGCCCTTGGGGCGAACCTGCTCTTCTCGGTCATCGGAGGGCTGTTCGGGACGCTCGTGCTGATCCTGTCGGCCCCGGCCCTTGCCGAACTGGCGCTGCGGTTCAGTTCCTTCGAGTATTTCTGGCTTGCCCTGCTCGGGCTCACCTGCGCGGTGTTCATCGGGACGACGTCGCCCGTGAAGGGCTTCGTCAGCCTGTTCATCGGCCTTTTCGTGTCCACCATCGGGCTCAACAATCCGGCAGGCGTGCCTCGCTTCACCTTCGGCAACGCGGAGCTCACCGGCGGCGTGAACTTCATCTCCGCCATGATCGGCCTCTTCGCCGTGTCGGAGGTTTTCCGCTTCGTCATCTCCAGGGGCGTGCAGGCCGTGCCGCAGGCCGTCATGGGCAATCTCTTTCGCGGCTGGGGACGAATGGTCGTGCAGTACTGGCGCCAGCAGCTGCGCGGCAACGTGGTGGGCACCCTGATCGGAGCGCTGCCGGGGGCAGGCGCCGACATCGCCGCCTGGGTGAGCTACGCGCTCAGCAAGAAGATGTCGCGCACGCCCGAGAAGTTCGGAACCGGGCATGTGGAGGGAATCATCGAGAGCACGTCGTCCAACAACGCGGCGCTCGCGGGCGCCTGGGTGCCGGCCCTCGTCTTCGGCATTCCCGGCGACAGCATCACGGCCATCGTCATCGGCGTGCTTTACCTGAAGAACATGAACCCGGGCCCGACGATCTTCATGAACAACCCGGAATATATCTACGCGGTGTTCATCATCTTCATCCTCGCCAACCTGGTGATGCTTCCCCTGGGCTGGGCCGCCATCAAGGGAGCCAAGACCATCCTGCGGATTCCGCGGGAGATCCTCATGCCGTGCATCCTCATGTTCTGCATCGTAGGGGCCTTCGCCATCAACAATTCCGCCTTCGGCGTGACCGTGATGCTGGTCTTCGGCGTGCTCGGCTTCCTGATGGAGGAGAACCGCATCCCGGTGGCGCCCTGCATCCTCGGAATCGTCCTCGGGCCAATGGTCGAGGAGAATTTTGTGACCTCGATGATCAAGTCGGACGGCAGCTTTCTCGCCTTCTTCGAGCGGCCCATTGCCGGCACCTTGGGCATCGCCACGTTGCTCGTCTGGATCGCGCCCCTGCTGATGAAGGCCGTTCGCTCCAAGGGGGCAAGTCTCGGGGGAGCGGCCGAATGAGTCAGCCCCGGACGCAACTCTTGCACCGGGAGCGGCCTGCGGCGCGCGTTCAGCGGATGAACTGGTCGATGTACTCGGCGCCGAGGCCGTTCTGCGCGTAATGCGCCCGGCACTTTTCGATCCGCGTGAAGACATCGTCGAAGCCGACCGCCTTGCCGTCGGGATCCACATAGATCATCGCGCCGTTGACCTGAAACAGGGTGATCATTTCCTCCACGTGCGGATCGACCACCAGGGTGTGGGTCTCGCCGGGGGCCTCGTAGGCATAGGAGCCTTCGGTGGCGACCCAGTCATGCTCCAGGTAGCGCCATTCTCCCTTCAGGACGAAGGCATGAACCGGCTGGGGATGGCGATGGCGCGAGAGCACGCCCGACTTGCGGACGCGCAGCAGGTTCATCCAGTAGCCGCGGGAGGCCGCCAGCAGCAGCGGGCGGAACCACACGTTCTCCTCCACGGGCACCCAGATCCGCTCGTCCGTCGGAATGGCGTTCGGAACGACGAGCTCCGGCGGAGAATCCTGCGGCTGGGGATGGCGGTAGGGAACCCACTTGTCGGTTGCGGGAGCCGCGCTGGAGATCGGTTCGGCGTCGGACATTCGGTCTGCTCCATGTATCTGCTGAGCTATATCGTGAGATAGCCGCCATCGACCGCGAGGATGGCGCCGGTCACGAAGCGGGCTGCGGGCGAAGCCAGGAAGACAGCGCCCCCGGCCACCTCTTCCGGCTCGCCCCAGCGGCCCATGGGCGTCCGGGACAGGATCGGGCGGCTGCGTTCGGGGTCGTCCTGAAGGGCCTGCGTAAGCGGCGTGGCGATCCAGCCCGGCGCGAGGGCGTTCACGCGGATATGGGGCGCCCACGCGGCCGCAAGGCTTTTCGTGAGCTGGCCGATGCCGCCTTTGGAGGCGCTGTAGGCCGGAACCCGGGGGCCGCCGAAGAAAGTGAGCATCGACGCGATATTCACCACCGAGCCCCCGGCGTCGTGAAGCCATGCCCTCGCGGCGGCGCAGACGCGCATGGTCCCGGTCAGGTTGATGGCGATCACGTCGGCGAAAACCTCCGGGTCGTGCTCGATGTCCCGGCGGATGACGCCGGCGGCGTTCACCAGCACGTGCAGGCCGCCGAGGCCCGTAAGCACCCCCTCGATGGCGGAAGCATCGCGCACGTCGAGAACCGCAAACGAGATGCCGGCCTCGTCCTCGGAGGCTCGCGCGCACTCGGCCTCGGTGGCCCCGGTTGCGGTCACCCTCGCTCCCAGGTCGCGGAACGCCCTGGCGCAGGCAAGGCCGATGCCGCCCGTGCCGCCCGTGATCAGAACCGTCTGGCCGTCGAACAGGCGAGGGGCGAAGGCGTCTGTGATCGGCATGCCGTGACCATCCTCAGATCTTCCAAGGCGTCCGCCAGGAACGGAGACGCTCATAACGTAGCAGGCATGCGCGCGGGATCAATCCGCAACGGGACATCATGATGCGCTTGGGGGTGAGCCTGTGCCCATCCCCTTTGAACGGAGGCCATACGTTATGGCCAACGCCATGCACGGCGCGGGTGAGGGACACGGCTGGGCCTTGCGGGCACCCCAAGCAAAACCCCGCATTGCCGGAGCAACGCGGGGTCTGGAAGCTCGCAGAGAGCACGCAGGCCTGAAGCCTAGCGCTCGATGACCGTCACGACGCGGCGGCTGCTGCCTTCGACGATGTAGTACCGGTCGCCGACCAGAACGACCTTGCAGTCGCGGACGCCGGTGATCAGGCTCTCCAGGGTGGTGGGGCAGTCCACCAGCTGGGTGACCGTCGTGGGAACCGTCTGGCCCACCGTGATCGTGATATTCTCCCGCACGGGTGTCACGTTGATGCTGCGGAGTGTTTGAACAGCCTGGGTGCGCTGCTCGGTGGAAAGGTTGATGTTGACGTTCGTGTTGCTGCCGGCGCTGGTTCCGGCTGCCGTCCCAGACGTGCCGCCGGAGGTTGTCCCCGTAGTCCCGCCCGAGGTTGTTCCGGACGTGCCCGCGCCGCCGGACGTTGTTCCCTGGGTGCCTGTAGAGGTGCCGCCGGATGTTCCACCGGACGTGCCGCCAGACGCGCCGCCGGACGTTCCACCGGAGGTGCCGCCTGACGTGCCGGTGCCGCCCTGCGGAGCGACCGTTGCGCCACCGGAACCGCCTGAGGTGCTGCCGCCGGAGCCGCCAGCTCCCGATCCGCCAGAGCCTCCGCTGCCGCCACCTCCTGAGCCGCCGCTGCCGCCGCCTCCGGAACCGCCAGCCTGTGCGACGACCATCGCGTCAGGGCTGCTTGCAGGGGCGCTCGTCTGAGCCGTAGCCGCGAGGCTCAAGGAAAGAGCAGCGGCGGCAACCGTCGTGAGCATTGCTATGCGCATGTGTAGCCTCCCATTGTGATCAAGCGCCTGAGCCTGATCGATGAAGATCAACGGGGAGGTTGAGGGGAACGTTCCTCACATCATCCAAACGCGCATGCCGAGAACCCGGCCGGAGGCCGAGCACTCACGGGGTTTGCTGCGCGCGGCGTGCCGGGAAAGGGAACGCCGCTGGACTGCCTGAACAACCGTTCAGAATACTCTTCGTTCCAAGGACACGTCCTGGCGAGTTCGTGTATCGCTCCTTCCAAAATCGCGGAGGAGCCAATGCCAAGGCGGCGCGGCCGCACGATTGTGCCCGCAGGCCGTTCCGTCGCCCGCCCTTTGCGGCCGGAGGACCCGCGCCTGACGTGGGGCGGAAGCGGAAACGTTCTTTACGATTTGTTAACCATATTCTGGAATTCTCTTCGGCGTAGGCCGATCAGCACCCAGCCGGTTGCGGCTGAGGTTGAGCGCAAGTGGGAAACCGAATGAGTACAGAGGGCAATCCAGATCGGAAGGTCACGGCTCCGCGGCTTGAACCCGACGCACGGGAGCACATCGGAGCTCACCTCCAGATCATCTTTGCAGAGGTCGAGGCAGAGCCGATCCCCAACGACCAGATCGACTTGTTGCTGGCGTTGCGGCGCGTCGAGCGCGAATTGAGGCGGAACAAGCCCTGACCCCAGGAGCGTCTCCACGCCCGTGAAGACGCCGTTCCCCTTGATCCTGGAGGGCACGGGGTGTCTTCCGGGCTCGGTTGCGGCCGGCCTCACCCGAGCGAGAGGCTATCGTCCGGGCGGGAGCCCTTGCGGGCGCGCCCCTGAAGACGATTCCTGCTCCGGGACGACTTAGGCGCTCCCGCTCTTGCGAGATCCTGCATCCAAAGAAGCTCCCGCTGCAGGCTCTCGAGCCGATCCAGCAACTCGGCATCCGTCAGCCGAGGGAGAGCCGGAGCATCAGTCTGGGGTCGTGGAGCTTGGACGACGGCGCGGATCGTCTGGAGCACCTTCCGGCCGATGGCCGGGGTCGCCAACCAATAGGCATCGGGGATCTGGGCGACCTCGCGCATGGTCGGGCGGCGTCCTTTGAACTCGTCCAGCATGGCGTGTCTCACCCGGGACGGGACGATCTCCAGAGGAAAAGGCTCATCAAGCTGCATGTGACATCCCTTATGCTCAAGATCGTCCCCCATAGCGGATGGCAAATCCAGGCCGATAAAGGGCAGGATGCAGGCTTTTCCGGGTTCCGGGTTCCTATCCCCTTTCGAGGCATCCCTCGATACCGAATGGCATCGCTCGACGACGGCAGGCAGCCGTCGAGATGGGAGATTTCCACAGGGCGTGGGGTCGAACGCGGCCAGGACGGCATCGGGTTGAGGCGCTCAAGGAGGCTCCGGTCGGGCAAGGTGCTGCGCCCCTGCGCCTGAGACGATCCCGATACTCCCTTGGTGGAGGCGGGGCTGCCCCGTGGCCTCAGGGGCGGCGGTGCAGGAGGAAGTCCTTGGCCTGGTTCACGCGAGCCGCCAGATAGGTCGATCCCCCCTGATCGGGATGGAGCCTCATCATCAAGGTTCGATGGGCCCGCCGGATCTCGTCAGGATCGGCTCCCGGCTGAAGCCCGAGGATCTGGTACGCCTCCTCCTCCGTCAGCGCTCCTGATCCCGTCCTGTCGTCAGGCTGCGCCTGCTCACTGGCATGAGCCCCGTCGCGCCACTGCGGGAAACGGCGGTCCAGGTAGGCCTCCAGGAGGCGAACCCCGTCGGGATCGCCCACGCGGCACTCCGCCAGGAGCGCGTGCAGGCCCGCCTCGTCGAAAGAGGCGAGCCGCCGGCCGGCAAAGGGTCCGGCGAGAACGGAGCCGTCCATCTCGCCCGTGTCGTGGTCGAGCTCCATCTCGATCAGGGCCGAGCGAACCCGCGAGGTGCTGCCGGAGGTCCGCTGCGAGGTTGCGCCGAAACCAGGGATGCTCAGAGCGCTCCAGCCGAGGAGCCACAATCCGGCGCCCCCGAGCAGAACCGCGATGTCGAACCGCCCTCGCAGGCCGAGCAATCCGGCTCCGCCGAGCAGGAGCACTCCACCGGCCATCCGGATGACCTTTGCGATCGTGGCGGCATTGGCGTTCGTGAAGCTGCTCAGGAACCACCAGAGGATGGCAACGGCCGCGGCGCCGTAGATCAGCGTCATGGATCCCGCCCTTTCATCGACGTGAGGAGGCCGCGGGCCCCTTGGCTGCGCGGCGCAAGCCGATGGAGGCCCTCCACGCCGGACGCCGCATAGGCGGCGGCAGCGCGCAGCAATTCGGCCAGGGCCTGCGGCGCCCCGGCGTCGAACTGCGCGTAGGCTCCGCCGGTCAGGCGCGCAATCTCGCGAAACGCCCGGGCTGCGTCAGGGTCGTGCCCCTCATGGAACATGAACGCCTTGACGCCCAGAAGCCCGAGCTCGCCCGCAAGGGCGCAGAGATCGTCGATGGGCTCCTCCATCGCATCTCCCACATAGACGAGCACCTTGAGGGGCAGCCGGCCCGCCTCGCTGCGAACATGACGGAGCACACGCTCGATCTGGGTCTGGCCGCCGCGGCAGTCGATCTTCGCCATGAGATCCGTCAGGGCGCGCGGGTCCGCCACCCAGCGGGACGAGCGGCATTCGCCCAAGCCCCTGAAATAGACGAGCTGGACCGACAATCCTCCGGCCTGGCCGGCCGCCGCGAACATCTCCCCCTGGACCCGGCAGGCGAGATCCCAGGTGGGCTGTCGGCTCATGGTGGCATCGAGCGCAAAGACGAGCCGCGCGCGGGGGGCCCCGCCTGCTCCCGGGCCGAGGCGCTTCGCCTCATCCAGGAACGCGTCGATCATCGCGCCTCCCGCCGGGGCGGCTGGGGTGAGATCCTTCTTGGTCATCGTACCTCCGCCCATTATGTGGAGGCTCGGGGGAGCCTTGTAAATCCGGGCTGCGGTCGCCCGCTTCATCGAGCTGGGTCTCGCGCAAGCGGCTCCGCCGAGGGGGCTGCCTGCATCTGCGGCAATTTACGCCTGCTACAAACGAAACCGATTCCTGCGGGACGCATTGCACCAAGGCAGTTCCAGAGGCTGAGCCATGCTCAACGATATAACAAGTAAGAAGCCATCAACCCCCTTCAAGCACCCGCGAGCGGGAAGCAATGTGCCCCCGCTTCCCCGCTCGGTTCAGGAGCATCTCGGCCAGAAGCTGCGGGCCGATTACTACGAGCGCGGGGACAAGCCCAAGTATCTCGGCGATACGGCCCTGCCCATCGAGTTCGATCCTTATCTCTACCGGCTCGAGCAGAAGGAGCGGGCGTCCCGGATCATGCGCATCCGCGAATACGGCGCCACGGCCGTCGCCGCGGCCCTGTCGGACCTGATCCGATAGGTCGGGCCTCTCGCGGATCGGCCCATCGAAGCGGAGCCGTCAGCAGACCTTCGCGCCAATCGCTTGAGGCATCCAGCTCGGCCCAGGCGCGGCTCGCCTGCAACGGGAACCGCAGATTCTCGGCCGGGTCGCTCACAGCATGATGAGGCCGAGGCGCACGGCCTGCGCGACCGCATCGGTCCGGCCCGTTGCATCGAGCTTCTCCGCAATGGACGCGACGTGAAACTTGGCGGTGTGAACCGAGATGCCGAGGCGTCGGGCGATGAGCTTGTTGGACGCTCCTTCGGCCACCAGGCGCAGGACCTCCAACTCCCGCCGGGTGAGGAGATCGGTCCCCTCCGACGCGAATGAACCATCCGGCGCCCCGCGGATCGCCAGCGACAGGCGGGTGAGATCGAGGGGGACAAGGGCAAAGCCCCGAACCGCAGCCTCGATGGCCAGGGCAAGGTCGGGAGCACTGCAGTCGCGGGGCAGAACCGCGCTGGCTCCTGCCGCAAGGGCATCGGCGGCATCGACGCGAGCCCCCATGACGATGGAGGGAAGCCCTGAGTCGAGAGGCCAGCGATCCGTGATCACCACATCGGGGCCGTTCTCAGCGCCCGGGTCCACAATGTCGATGCTTTCGGCCAGCATCGTCGGGAGACGGCCGAGCAGATCTGCATCGTCGATCAGGAGCGCTACCCTTCGCACGGCTTGACCCTCCTGCGCGCCATTTCCTCATTGGGGCTCCGGCCGCTCCCTGATCTGCACCGCCATGGACACGCGCTCGCCCGCCCGCAGGATCCCCACCTCCACGGATTGGCCGACGCTCTCGGGGCCGAGGAAGGCCTGGAGGCCGCGCACAGACCGGAGGGGCTGCGCGTCCCAGGTGATGAGCACATCGCCCTGCCGGAGCCCTGCGGCCTGTCCCGGACCATCCTGATCGACGTTGATCACGATCAGGCCCACCGGTTTCGCGAGCCCGGCTGCTCCCGCAACGCCCGGATCGATCCGCACCGGCTGGAGCCCGAGGCCCAGATAGCCGCGCGCGATCCGACCATGGTCGAGCAGTTGCTGGGCGACCCGCTCGATGGTCTCCGAGGGAATCACCAGGACGCGGCCTCGCGGGCCGAAAACCGTCATTCCGAGGATCCCACCATCCGCGTCGAGGGCAGCGCCGCCCTCCGAGGGGCCGTCGAGGCGAAGGTCGAGGTGCAGGAGCCGGTCGATTTGGCCGCCGCGCAGGCTCCGCCAGGCCCCCCCTGCAAGAGCGACGATGCCCAGGGCGGCGCTCAGGCCCTCGCGCCGGCGACCGGCCGCAAGCGCCAGATGGCCCGTCCGGAGCGCCGTCGACGATCCCAGGGGAGCCTCCGCCGGCAGGGGCTCCTCGGTTCGGAGCAGGGCGATGTCGGTGCCCGGATCCCGGCCGACGAGAGCAGCGGCCACCGGCGTTCCGTCAGGCCGGATGATCGAGATGTCGTCATCCGCATCGAGGGCCTCCTCGGCCGTGACGACCAGCCCGGACCGCCAGACGATGCCGCTCAACGGGCGGTGGCCGCGCCCATGAACGCCCACGATCCGCGGGGCCGCGCCGTCGAGCAGGCCAGCAAACTGCTCCGAGAGGGCGTGGAGAGACAGGGCAGGCGATTGCGACGGCATGGGACATCCTCCTGACGACGATAGCCTATACTGAGGGCCCGCGCGGCGCAGCGGTACTGCCTGGGTGGCTAGGTCGTCAGGCGGCCGGCAGACAGCGCTCCTTCCATGGCCGGGCTTGAGCGTGGAGGCGCAGCGGCGGACCCGGGTCCTTCGACGAAAAGGGCCTTCGAAGCTCGATCCCTCGATGTTCTCCGCGGCGTTGGGTGGACGTCAGTCCCAAGGCGCGCAAGCGTACCCAGGGAGACGGTTCGGCTCGGGCCACGGCTGTTTTCGGAACCCTGCCCTAGAAGCCTTGCCCGTTCCGGCGCACGTGGTCGCAGATGGTGCTGTAGTCTGAGGTGAGCTCGGTTCCGGCCGACAGGTCGGCGGCGGCCCGGTCCTCGCCGAACGAGATCGCGTTGGAGACGGTGGTCGGGGTCGTGGAATGGTTGAAATGCCGCCCGTTGTCCCCGCACAGCACCCACAGGCGCGTGGCCTCGTGCCAGGTGGAGTAGGTTCTCAGGAACCGCTTCATGGGCTCCGGCAGGGTGGCGATCTCATCCTCGGAGTAGACCCTGTCGATCCGGCTGTCGAAGCGCCAGATCAGCTCGCCGCGGGAGACGGGCTGAAGCAGGAAGACGCCGATCCCATGGATGGGGCTCGGCCTCAGTTCGGTCTCGACCAGCAACATGCAGGCTCTCCTCCATTACGAACATGCAAGGGAGGATTGTAACACAACCCGGTTAGCAGGTCCTGAACGGCAGGCTGTCCTGCAGGTCTTCGATCCGCCGGCATGACCCAGGCCCGCGATCGAGCAGGCTTGCGGGATCTGGCTGAAGCGATTTGGGGGCCTAGATGATGGGAAGGGTCGTCTGGAACGGGAGACCGGCAGCGATGAACAATTGGCACGGCAGGACGATTGTCACCAGCGGCGCTTCCAGCGGCATGGGGCACGCCGGACCTCCAAGGGGCGGCATCATGCTCCGCCTCGCCCGGTCTCTTGTCCTATCGGCAGCGCTGATCCTCATGAGCCCAACCGCCCAAGCCATGCCGGCCTTCGATCAGATCGTGGTCTTCGGCGACAGCCTGTCGGATAACGGCAATGCGGGGCGCTTCTCGAACGGACCGGTCTGGGTCGAGCACCTGGCCGAACGTCTCGGGCTGACCCTCAAGCCGAGCCGCATGGGCGGCTCGAACTTCGCCGTGGGCGGAGCGCGCCTGGACCCCCAATCCGGCAATACCAGCCTGCGGGCGCAGGCCAGCGCCTATCTGCGCGCGCCCCGCCCCGACGGACGCAGTCTTCACATCGTGTATGGCGGCGGCAACGACCTTCTGGCTGCCGTCGGCGATCCCCAGGCGCAGGCCATGATCGAGACGGCCGTCGCTTCCTTGAGGAGCATCGTCGCCGATCTGGTCGGCCAAGGCGCGACGGACATTCTCGTGCCCAATCTTCCGGGAATCGGGATCACTCCGGCGGTGCAAGCCAAGGGCAGCCAAGCCGTCCCGGCGGGAAACCAGCTTGCAGGGCGCTTCAACGCCGCCGTCGACGGGGCTCTCTCCAGCTTTGCCGGCTCGCCAGGCGTGCGGCTCCATCGCCTGGACGTCTGGCAATTGGCGGAGCGGCTCCAGGCCGACCCGGCTGCCGCGGGTTTTGTCGACATCGCCAACCCCTGCAGCCAGCGTCCAAGCTGTGAGGGTTATCTGTTCTGGGACAACGTCCATCCGACCGCGCAGGCTCACCGGCGCCTGGCGGATGCCGCCGCCGAGGCGCTGGACAGGCCATGACGGGGTGCGCCCAGGGGTAGGGGCGGCCCGATCCGGGGAACCGGAATTTCTACGGCAGGAGACTCAGTCGTTCATCTCCCGCCAGCTCGTAGAGCTCGGCCGGGGCGCCGCCGTTCATCACGAAGCGCTCGAACGGGTAGAGCTGGTGCAGGTGGTGCTGCTCGTAGCGCTTGCGCAGCCGGTAGTCCCTTGCAAGCCTCTCATCGAGGATTGCCTTCACGGCCGGATCGAGCTGGTCGACGAACACCCCATCCTCCACCACGATGAAGCGCGGGCGGGAGTCGAGCACCCTCTGCATCTCGACCTTTTGCGGCACCCAGGAGCAGCCGTCCCGCCCCGGATAGTCCCGGTGGGGGAGGCCCGTGAACGCGAAGCGCGTGGCGGGTTTTGCGCCGGTCAGGTAATAGACCAGGGGCTGAAAGCCCAGAACGTAGATGGAATCGTCGGGAGTGAGCTGGGGCTTGAGGTCGGCCGCGATGCGCCGCGGCGTGTCGCCGGCAAAGCGCTCGCCGCGAACGACCCGGTCCCACAGGACATAGCCCGTATGGATCAAGGGCTCCTTGGCGATGGCAAAGAGCGCCATGCTGGTCATCGCTCCGACGATCCCCGCCCGTGCGCGCGGCGCCGAAAGATGGGCCAGGACCCCCCGTCCGATCAGCACGCCCGTGAGCAGGCTCAAGGGCGGCAGGAACTGAAGAAAATAATGGTCGGATGCGATCCGCAGGAACACGATGCACGCCATGATCGCCGCCACCCAGACCAGCAGGAACAGGCAGGCCCGCCGTTCCGCGCGGCCGAACGTCAGGCGGCCCAGGAACAGGGCTGCGAAAGCGGCGGCACACCAGAGGGGCGCCTGCTCCCAAAGCGCGCGCAGGGCCGGGTCGAGTTCGAAGGGGCGGCTCAAGCCGTAGAAAACCCTGTGGGCTGTCACGTTGGCCGCCACCCAGGCATCCCAGTGGCCTGCCAGGAGATAGATCCCCATGACCGCGAGGGTCGGGACGAGGCTTGCAGCACCCATGAGCGCCATGCCGGGCAGGATCGAGCGCATGAAGGCCGGGGTGGGCCATCGGCCCGGCATGGTGAGCAACAGAATCCCTGCCATGATCGCGGCCATGTCGAACGCCACCGACTGCTTGATCTGGAAGCCCGCTCCGAGGACGAGGCCGGAGGCGATGAAGACCTTGCCGGACGGGAACCCCTTGAGGCGAATGGCGCGGAGCAGGATGAAGAGCGCGAGGACCGCGCAGGCGTCGTGAAAGAGCTCGCCTTGCGCAGCCACGCCGCCGTTCGCCAGGGTGAAGACGATGAACGCAAGGCCCGCCGCGATCCCGATGGCGTGGTCCGGGTCGTTGAACAGAAGGGCTGCAATCCGGCGGATCAGATCGGCGGTGAGCCCCACCACCAGGCTCGCGGCAAGGCGCGAGACGATGACGCCGTCAAAGAGCGGAGCCGTGAAGAGCCCGAAAATCGAGAAGAGCCCGAAGGGCTTGAGATCGCACACGCTCGTATAGGGCAGATGCCCGCGCCACATCTCGGCCCCCATCAGAATGTAGAGGCTCTCGTCGTAATTGTAGACCGAGTAGACGAGGGACGGCAGCCGCAGGATCAGGGCTGCGGCCACGAACCCGAGAATCCACCGAATCTCCCCTCGCCAATGGATCGCCCCACCGGCAGGATCGGATCCGACGGGGCTCAGCGACAGCGGATGCATGGCCGAGGATCCTCGCTGGTTATGCGGCATTCTCCGCAGCCTCGTCCACGGACAGGCCTTCCGCCTGAAGGCGCCACATGGTCTCGAACAGGCCGCCGCGCTGCCTGAGCTCCGCCGCAGACCCGTCCTCCACGATCTGCCCGCCCTTGAGCACGATGATACGGTCGAAGGCGGTGAGCGTCGAGAGGCGATGGGCGACGGCGATCACCGTGCGGCCGCGCATGAGCCGCACGAGGGAACGCTGGATCTCCATCTCGGATTCGGTGTCGAGGGCGGAGGTCGCCTCGTCCAGGATGATGACGGGAGCGTCCTTCAGGAACGCCCGCGCTATGCCGATGCGCTGACGCTGGCCGCCCGACAGCTTCATGCCGCGCTCGCCCACCAGCGTGTCGTAGCCGTCCGGCGTCGCGCGGATGAAGCCGTCGCAGCAGGCGGCGCGGGCGGCGGCGTAGACCTGCTCGTCCGTGGCCTCCGGCCGGGCGAAGCGGATATTCTCCATGAGCGTGCGGTGGAACAGCGTGATTTCCTGCGGCACCACGGCGAGCGCGGCGCGAAGCGTGTCCTGCCTCACCTCCGTCAGAGGCTGCCCGTCGATCAGGAGCTCGCCCCCCTGCACGTCGTACAATCTCTGCAGCAGGTGGATGAGAGTGGACTTGCCGGCTCCCGACGGACCCACGATGCCCACCTTCTGGCCGGCCGGTATGCGCAGGCTCAGCCCGCGCAAGGTGTTGGATCGGCTCTCGCCGTAGGAGAAGCTCACGTTCCGGAACTCCACCGCGCCGCCGCGGGCGACAAGCGGTTTGGCGTCGGGAGCGTCGACCACCGTCTGCGGTTGGGCGATGACCCGCAGGGTGTCGTCGATATACCCCACATACTGCGCCGTCTCGACGAGCGAGAGGGCCAGATCCCGGGAGCTGTTGAGAATGCGGAAGGTCAGGGTGGACACGACCACCACGTCGCCCGGCGTGATGCCCCCCCGGCTCCAGAGATGGACGGCCCAGGACAGCATGCCGCCCGCCATGGCCAGAAGGGCGACATCGTGCATGGCGCGGGCTTTCTCGAGATAGAGCCAGCTTCGCCGCTGCGCGAGCGCCTCCCGGCGGAAGCCCCCGGCGAGGCGCTCGGCCTCGCGGGAGCGGGCCGAGAAGGACTTGACCGCCCACATGTTGGTGATCACGTCCACGAGGTCGCCCGCCACGACGCCTGCGTGGCCCGCATAGGTCCGGTGCAGCGGGCGCCCGCGCTCGCCGAACCAGATGAGTCCGCCCGTGACCGCGGTCACGAACACCCCGAGGGCCAGCATCATGCGCCAGTCCACCGTGAGGAAGATGATCAGCGCGCCGATGAATTCGATGCAGGGGGGCAGGATGCGCCACACGACCGTGTTCGTCAGGGCCCCGAAGTTGCCCGCCGTGGCGGTCAGGCGCTGGCCGAGGGAGCCTGCCAGGTTGTCGGCGAAATAGCGCATGGGCTGGCCGTTCAGGTAGCCGAACAGGTCGAGGCGCATGTCCACGCCGACCGCAAGGGTGGTTCGGCAGGCGAGCCAACCCGTTATGCGCCACATGGCGCTCTCGCCGGCGATGAAGGCCACGAACAGGACGAGGGCCGACCAGACGGCCGCGCTCGCCTCCCGCGAGCCCGCCATGCCGTCCACGAGGAGCTTCATCACGTACTGCACCGCCACGGCGCAGCCGGCCGCTCCCGCCACCGCGATCAGCAGGGCCGCAAACTGCCAGGGACGGGCCGCCACATAGTGGAGGACGAAGCGATAGGAACCCTTGAGGAAGGCGGACGGGGCTGATGGAGGCGGAGCGAGGTGGGGCGCGCCGGCCCGGGGATGGCGGCCTCCCGGGCCGGGCGAGAGACCATCATCCCTCCACATCGATCCTACTCCGCCGCAAGCGAGGGCGCAGGCGCAGCGTCATTGGCCTGCACTCCTGAAAAAAGAGCCTGCTGATGCCGCAGTTCGCGGGCGAGCCGGGGGCAGACCGTGCGCTGATCCTCCGCGTCAGGGGCGGACAGGAGGCCCACGCGGCAGATCCGTTCGTTTTCCCAGCCCGGATAATCGGCAATCGGATAAAGGCAGATCCCCTCGATGGGGACGCCCGCGTCCAGGGCGGTGTGAACCTCCGAGCACACGTAGTGGAGCCAGGCGGTCCTGCCGGAGCCCTCCGCGCCGGTCTCAGCGATGAGAAGCGGGCGACGGTAGCGCATATGCGCCTCGCCCAGCATTTCGTGCAGGGACCGATAGGCGTGGTGGCCCATGGGGATCGTCGGGCCGTCATGGTACCATTGGTTGTCGGGGTAGTAGTTGAGGCCGACGATGTCGAGGTATTGAGGCGCTCCACCCAGTGCCGGCTCCTTGGCGCCGAACAGGATGTCGAGGGCCTCGAACTGAATCTGCCGGTAGGCGTGCGCCCTCCTCACATGCTCCTCTTCGTCAAGTCCCGCCTCCACGTGGATCAGCGGCTCCGCCGTGATGAAGCGCGCCCGGGGATCGACGCCTCGGATGGCCTCGATGGCCGCGATGGTGGCGCGCACCAGCTGGCGCTTCAGTTCCGCGCCGCGACCGTGATCGCAGGGATTGAAGCGCCCCACCTCGCCGCCGGCCCAGGCCCAGAACGACATCTCGTTCACGGGGCAATAGACGGGCAGATGCGGGCTTTCCGCCTTCACCACGGCGGCGGCGGCGGCGGCAAACCGGGCGAAGCGGTCGACGAAGGCGGGAGACCAGATGTCGAGGTCGTCCGGCCATCCGTAGTGGCACAGATCCCAGATCACGCGGGTTCCGGCCGCGTCCGCCGCCCGCAGCATCGGAAGAAAACTGTCCCACTGGTAATGGCCCGGCGTCCTCTCGATGAGATGCCAGCGCAGGCCGTCGCGGACGGCCCGGATCCCATTCTGCGAGAGAAGCTCGTAATCCTGCGCCGCAAGGCGATCGTGCCCGGTGCTTGCGAGGAGATCAAGCCTGCGACCGTCGCGGCGCCGATGGCTCGAGCATTCAAATCCGCCCAAGAAGAAACTTCCGAATGCCGAAGCACTGTCGAGTGAAGTCATAGGGGTGATTGCTCCCATCCCGCACAACCGCGGGTTCGCGTCCGGGCGCTTGGATCATGTCGAGAGGCCAGCCAGCAGCGAATGGCCGGGCTGCCCTGTGCTCATTTACGAGTTTGCCTGGGCTTCAGCCCGGCTACTAACCATGGTTCTGTTGATTTGTTCCCTCCACGGCCCGGACGCCCCGGCAGGGGACCGTTCATCTTGAACCTCATGCAGGCCTCTTGCCTGCTCCGGATCCGAGATGGGGCATCTAGCCTATGCCGGCTAAGCGCCGCGGCAGGCAAATGGCCGAGCCTCATTGACTGTTCCGCCATGCGTCACATCTGAGCGGAATGCCGCAAGCTCCGAAGCACCGTCAGGATCACCGGCGAGGCCAGGCTCGGCCCGTCCATGCAGCCGTCGCAGACGCAGGCCTGCCCCCGCATTCGATCCCATCGACGGCTGCAAAATGCAGTTGGTTCATCCTTGTCCTTTGCGTCCTGACGCTGGTTGCCCAGGCCATCGGGTTCTCCCTGCCGGTCCGGGACCCGAGCCCACGAACCTTTGCCGACTTCGACGCCTTCTACCTTGCAGCCCAGATGGTCTGGCGCGGAGAGATCGAACAGGCCTATCACTTCGCGATGTTCACCCGCGCCCAGGAAGCTTACTTCGGCGCGCCCCGCTTCCTGCCCTGGGCCTATCCGCCGCCGTTCAATCTGCTGATCGCGCCCCTGGCGTTCCTGCCCTACGGAACCGCCTACGGGCTCTTTACCGCCGCAACCATGACCGCATACCTGCTGACCCTGAAGCGGCTTGCGGGCGAAGGTTTTGGGCTGGTTGTGCTTGCCACCTCGCCGGCCCTCCTCATCACGGTCCTGTGCGGACAGAACGGGTTCCTGACCGGCACTCTCATCGGCCTCGCCTGTCTTGCCCTGCAGCATCGTCGCGCCCTGGCAGGATTGCCGCTCGGGCTGATGATCATCAAGCCGCATCTTGCGGTCGCCTATGCGGTCTACCTGCTGCTGACCCGCCGCTGGGCTGCGATCATCGTGGGCGCCCTGACCGTCATTGCGACCTCGGCCCTCACGACCCAGCTGCTTGGAACGGACATCTGGGATGCGTTCATCGCGGGAGCGCAAGAGGCGCGGGCATTCCTGGCGGAAGGGAAGTATCCGCTCCCCCGCATGGTCTCGCTTTACGCGGCCCTGCGCTCCTTCGGCGCCTCTGCGGCAACCGCCTTTGGGGGGCAGGCGGCGATCGCCCTTCTGGTGCTCGCCATCGTCTGTCTCGTGGCGTATCGCCGGCTGCCGGTTCGTCAATCCCTCGGGATCACGGCCATCGCCTCGCTTCTGGTGAGCCCTTACGCCTATGATTACGACCTGCCGATCCTCGGGGTCGGCTTGGCGCTCCTGCTGCCCGATGTCCTGCAGGGAAGCCGGCGCGAACAGGCGGCGATCTTCGTGCTCAGCTTCGTGACCTGCGCCATCGGCCTGGTGCAGACATTCCTCAGGCTCAAGGCTCCCGTCGACGCCATCGCCAGGGCGGGCGACAACATGGCCCTGTCCGTGGCGGGGCTGACGCTCCTCGCCGTCCTGGGACTCGCATGGACGATTTTGGGGAGATCCCGAAGCGTGGCAATCGAGGCGCGCCAGAGCCCGCCGTGAACGGATCGAGGGGCTCCCTTCAGGCGCTCACGCCTTCGTCCTGCTTCTTCTCGCAGTCCCGCTTGGGAGCCTGCTGCGGCGTCTGCTGCTGCTGGGCGACGACCTCGCCGCTGGCGACCTCCGCCGCCTGGGACGGAGCCGAGAGGGCGATCAGGATGGCAAGGGGGATGAGACGAAGCATGACGGGCCGGACCTCCATGAAGCGCCGATGCTAGCGACAGACGGGCGGGAGCGCCAGACGGAATGGTTTCGCCGCTCGCCTCTCCAGGCCGGGACGCCCTGCACCGGGGTACGCCCCATCTGTGAAGAGCGAGGCCGCAGAGAAGCCTTGTTTGTGGTTCAACAGCCATAGGTCTGGTTCGCGCAAAACGGGACGCTCTCGTGCTCTTCGATCTCGCCATCGCTCTCTCGGCCGCCATCCTCGGGTTCCTGGCCGCCCTGTGGCTGCTGCTTCTTTGGGTAGGGGACGGGGCGGTGGCGCCGGAGACCGCATGGCTTGATCCGATCATGGGCGAGCGGGACCGGGTGGCCATCTATGAATCGCACGGCCCCTTCGTTCCCATGCCGGAGCATCTCAAGACCCATGACGAGATGGTCGCGTGGATGACCAAGGAGCTTCCCAGGCTCACGGCGGACCGGCCGACGCCGCGCCCGTAGAGGATCATCGGGAGAGACAGGAACCCGTTCGGCTGAATGGACTAGTCGATGTGGTCGACTAGGCGCGCCGAAAGGGCGCGTGCTTAATGCGAAGAGGAGGCCTGGGGGCTTGCCGGGACTTTTTGCAAGGGGCTTCGATGGAACAGCGTCGCGCAAGCATCCGCTTACGCACCCTCCTGGAGGGACGCGTCCTGCTCGGCAGCCGCGTCTCCCCGGTGGAATGCACGGTGCGGGACATCTCGGAGACCGGGGCCAGAATCACCTTCGTGAAACCGGTTCCTCTTCCGCCGGAATTCGAGCTCCAGGTGCCGAAGCGAAAGATCTCCCGCCAGGTTCGCGTCGTGTGGTCCAACGAGAAGAGCCACGGGCTGATGTTCGTGGAGGAGCAGGATTCGGGCGGGCCAGCGGAGGCTTGCGCCGGCGGGAAGCCGGCAGCGCCCGAGTCGCCGGAGATTCCGGCCATTCTCGCCGAGGCGCGGGCGCGGATCGCGCAGCATCTCGGCATTCCGGTGGACACGGTGCGGCTGAAGGCCGAAATCGACTATTAAGGCCGTACGCCCCGGCCCGCGGCGATCAGGCGATCATCCATTCATGGGCTGGGTCGTTGTGGAACTTCCACGCCCGCTTCGGCCCCGCCATCACATTCAGGTAATAGAGTTCGTAACCGTGCGGCGCGCCGACGGGATGGTAGCCCCTCGGCACCAGCACCACGTCGCGGTCGCTCGCCGCCAGGGTCTCGTCGAGGGAGCGGTCGTCCGTATAGACCCGCTGAAGGGCGAACCCTGAGGGCGGGTTGAGTCGGTGGTAATAGGTCTCCTCCAGCAGCGATTCGTCCGGCAGCGCGTCCCGGTCGTGCTTGTGGGGCGGGTAGCTCGACCAGTGGCCGGGGGGCGTGATCACCTCCACCACCAGCAGGCTCTCCGCCGGCTCCGTTTCCGGCAGGATGTTGCGCACGTGGCGGATGTTGGTGCCCTTGCCGCGGGTTTCCTGGCCGACCTGATCGGGACCGATCACCCGGGCCGGAAGACTGCCCCGGCCGGGCGCGGTGCAGATGCCGATTTCGCAATCGCTCTCGGCCCGCAGGGACCATTCGGAGCGGGCGGGCGCATAGAGGGACCAGGGGTCCGGCTCGAAGGGCGAGGCGCGCCCGCCGATCACGCCGAAGTCCCGGCCCGAAGCCGCTGCCTGCGCCTTGCCCGACAGAATGACGATGCAGGCCTCCCGGTCTCCCGTCGTCCGCTCGAGGCTCTGCCCGGCTCTGAGCTGATAGACCTCGAACCCCACATAGGTCCATCCGGCCGAGGCCGGGGTGACCGCGTGGATGCGCCCGCTCGGGTCGGGCTTCGACGGCTTGACCAGGAGGTTCGACATGGCGGCTGTCCCTTAGCGGAGACCGGCTTCCTTCAGGAAGCGGGTGAGATTGGCATAGCCCATCTTGGCATAGGTGAGCGGGTGGGCCTTCTTCGGGTCCTGCTCCGCCTCGATCACCACCCAGCCCTGGTAGCCCGGCAGCTCCCTGAGCACGGAGACGAAATCCACCATGCCGTCGCCCGGCACCGTGTAGACGCCTTCGATGACCGAATCGAGGAAGCTCCAGCCCTGGGCCCTCGACCGTTCCATCACCTCCCTGCGCACGTCCTTGGTATGCACGTGGCTGATGCGGCTGCGGTAGCGCCGCGCCAGCTCGGCCGGGTTCGCGCCGCCCCAGGTGGCGTGACCCGTATCGAGGAGCAGGTGAACGGCCTCCCCCGTGGAGCGCATGAAAGCGTCGATGTCGGCCTCCGACTCCACGACGGTGCCCATGTGATGGTGGTAGACCACCCGCACGCCTTCCTGCAGGGTCCGCTCCGCTACCTGCGTCATGCGGCGGCCGAATTCGGCCCAGTCGCCGTCCCGCATCACCGGGCGCTGCGACAGGGGCTTGGAGCGGTCGCCATGGATGGCATTCGACGTTTCGGCGAAGACCAGCACGTTCGAGCCCATGGCTTTGAGCAGGTCGAGATGCGGGCGCAGCGCCTTCATCTCCGCATCGGCGTCGCGCCTCAGGAGTTCGGCGGAATACCAGCCTGACACGCAGGCCATGCCGAAGGGAGCCAGCGCCTTCTTCAGGGCCTCCGGCTCGCGGGGAAACTTGTTGCCGAGCTCCATGCCCTCGAAGCCCGCCTCCTTGGCCTCGGCGAGGCACACTTCGAGCGGCGTCTCGCCGCCGAGCTCCGGCATGTCGTCGTTGGACCAGCCGATGGGATTGGCCCCGATGCGGATCGTCATGGTTTTTCCTTCGGTCGCTTTATAAGCCTGTTCTTCAGGCTGTGGTTTCATCCTCTGCCCTCATCCCGAGGAGGATTGCCCGGCAATCCGTCCCGAAGGAGCATCCGGCATGCGCTGGAGCCTCCGAGACGCCGCCGTGCGGCTCCTCGGGATGAGGGTTGTGCTTCCCAAATGGTCAGTCGCCGACCCGCTGCGCCGCGAGGGCGGTTTCGTAAGTCCTGCGCGCCAGGTTCACCTGTTCGCGCACGGACACTTCCGGCACCGCCACGTCCCACCAATGGCCGCCCGCGTCGGTGGCGATCAGCGGATCGGTGTCGATGACGATCACGGTGCTCCGTTCCGCGCCGCGCGCCCGGCGCAGGGCCTCCTCCAGCTCCGCGATGCTTTGCACCTTCATGGAGTCCGCGCCGAGGCTTGCCGCGTGTGCGGCGAAGTCGATGTCCGGCAGGGTCACGTGGTTCGTGTGCTGCAGGAGGTTGTTGAAGCTCTCGCCGCCGGTGGCGCGCTGCAGGCGGTTGATGCAGCCGTAGCCCCGGTTGTCGAGGAGCACGACGGTGAGCTTCTGGCCCAGCATGACGGAGGTGGCCAGCTCGGAGTTCATCATCAGGTAGGAGCCGTCGCCCACCATCACGATCACCTCGCGGGCGGGATCGGCCATCTTCACGCCGATGCCCCCGGCGATCTCGTAGCCCATGCAGGAATAGCCGTATTCCATGTGGTAGCCCAGGGCGGTGCTCGCCTTCCAGTGCTTGTGCAGCTCGCCCGGCAGGCCGCCTGCGGCGCACACCACCACGTCGGTGGGCTGGGAGGTGCGCTGCACCGCGCCGATCACCTGCGCGTCGGAGGGAAGCTCCGCATTGGTGGGGTCCGTGTAGCGGGCGGAGGATTCGAACCAGCGGGTTTTTTCCTCATGGCCCCTGGCCGTCCAGGCCTCCGGGGCCTTCCACGCGCCGAGGGCGCGGCTCAGCTCCTCGAGGCCGACGCGGGCGTCCGCCACCAGGGTCTGGGCGCTGTGCTTGGCGGCGTCGAAGCCCTGCACGTTGAGGCCGACGATGCGCCGGTCCGGGCTCTTGAACAGGGCCCAGGAGCCGGTGGTGAAATCCTGCAGGCGCGTGCCGACCGCGATCACCACGTCGGCCTCCTCGGCGAGCGCGTTCGCGGCTCCCGTGCCGGTGACGCCCACCGCCCCGAGGCAGGCCGGGTGATCGTGCGGGACGCTCGACTTGCCCGCCTGCGTCTCGCCCACGAAGAGGCCGTGCCGCTCGGCGAAACCCGCCAGCGCCTTCTCGGCGCCCGAATAGAGCACGCCGCCTCCCGCCACGATGAAGGGCTTCTTGGCGCCCCGGATGAGGGCGGCGGCATCCGCAAGCTCCGTCTCGTCCGGGCGGATGCGGCGCGGCGACCAGATCTTCTCGGCAAAGAAGCTTTCCGGATAATCGTAGGCCTCCGCCTGGGTGTCCTGGCAGAGCGCAAGGGTCACGGGGCCGCATTCGGCCGGATCGGTGAGCACCACCATGGCGCGCTGGAGCGCCGGGATGATCTGCTCCGGCCTGGAGATGCGGTCGAAATAGCGGGAGACCGGCCGGAAGCAGTCGTTCGCCGATACCGTGCCGTCGGAGAAGGTCTCGATCTGCTGGAGCACCGGATCGGGCCTGCGGTTGGCGAACACGTCTCCGGGCAGGAGCAGCACGGGGAGGCGGTTCACATGGGCGACGGCGGCCGCCGTCACCATGTTGGTCGCGCCCGGCCCGATGGAGGAGGTGCAGGCCATCATGCGCCGCCGGCGCGACGCCTTGGCGAAGGCGATCGCCGCATGGGCCATGCCCTGTTCGTTATGGGCGCGGAAGGTGGGGAGCTCTTCGCGCACCCCGTGCAGCGCCTCGCCCATGCCAGCCACGTTGCCGTGGCCGAAGATGGCCCAGACGCCCCCGAACAGGGGCAGGACGCTGCCGTCGATCTCCGTCTTCTGGGCGATGAGGAAGCGGGCGACGGCTTGCGCCATGGTGAGACGGATCGTGCTCATGCGTGCTCCAATCGAAGGGTGGCGTTCGCGTGCGGCGGGCGCAGCTTCTTGAGGGGATGCGGCAGAATCTTCGACATCCAGGCCGAGAGAGGCCCGCGATGCCGGTGAAGAAGCAGTCCCGCCGCGATGATGAGAATGCCGATGAACGACAGGGCGAAGGGGAAGAACAGGGCGTCCTTGAAAACCCTGTCGGCGAGATGGCCGAGATAGACCGCGATCCCGATCGCCCCGAACAACGCATAGGCCCGCCGCATCAGGAAGACGGACAGAAGGACCAGCACGATGTTGATGAGGCAGTAGATCGCCTTGCCGATCTCGGTGCTGCTCTCGGAGAGCGTGAGGCCGCCCCAGAAAGCCGCAAGGCCGCACAGGTGCAGCCAGAAGGCGAAGTCCTGCTTCTGGCTGCGCCTCACGTCGACGATCCAGGCCATGACGAGCACCGCGAAGCCGAAGGCCACCGACACCTTCCTGCGGGCGGCCCAGCCGAACTCGCCGCCGAGGATCCAGGGCGTCAGGTCCATGGACATGAACCAGAGAGTCACGGCGATGACCGCCGCGATGAAGGCGAAGGGGTAGAACCGCAGGGCGAGGATGCCGGCCAGAACGGTGGCGATCTCCATGGGCAGCCAGCTGCTTTTCACCCAGACGAAGAAGCCGTTGTAGCGGCCGGGATCGCCTCCCGGGCCCCACCATCCCATGGCGTCCTGGATGCCGTAGACCGCAAGCGGCATCATGGCCACCGAAACCGCCACCAGCAATCCGCCGGGCGTGCGAAGATGGCGGCGCCACAGCACATGTCCGGCCAGCACGAACAGGATGGCGTAGACCCCGGCGGTGGCGGCGAGCGCCTCTCCGCCCATCCGGCCGAAAGCCAGGGTGGAGAACAGGCCCATGGCCCCGATGACGATCAGCGCGCCCGCATACCAGAGCAGATGCACCAGGTCGAAGCGGATCCGAGGATGCCCCGCGTCGGCCGTTCGCGCCCGCAGCGCGGCCAGAAGCCCGTCGAGCTGGTCCTCGCGCAGCGCGACGGCCTTTCCGGCCTGCCTGATCTCTTCCTCTGAAAAGGCCATGAGGTTTCCCCGTTCACGCCACCTTCGCATGTCCCGCCGCGCGCTGCCAGGCGTCCACGAGGCGCTGGAAGCGGCCGGCCATGTCGCTGACCGCGGCCTCGTCGGTGATCTCGCCCCCAAGCCAGCGGCGGGCGGCGTCGTTGAAGATGGTGCGGCCCACCGCGAAGCCCTTCACCTGCGGCTCCCCGGCGGCGGCCGCGAAGGCGGCTTCCAGCTCGTCCTCCGGGGCTTCGAGGCCGAGCAGCACGATGCCGCGGCAATAGGGGTCGTTGCGGGAGATCGCCTCGCCGATGGCGCGCCAGGCCGCCCTGTCCCGCTGCGGCTCGAGCTTCCACCAATCCGGCTTGATGCCGAGCCCGTAGAGATGCTGGAGGATGCCCGCCACCGTGCCGGCGTCGAGGGCTCCATGCTTGCCGGCGATGATCTCCACCAGGAGCTCGCGGCCGATGCCGCGGGCGGCGTCATGGAGGCGCAGCAGCTCGCGCTCCTGGCGCTGCTTCAGCTCCGGCGGATCGTCCGGGTGGTAGAAGCACAGGCACTTGATGGTGTGGCCCACCGGCCATTCCACGAGCTGCGCCCCCAGGCTGCCGCCGCCCTCGAAATCAAGGGGGCGCGAGCCCGGCAGCTCCACCGGGCGGCCGATCCAGAACGGATGGTCGGCGGCGCGAAACAGGGCCTCGCGGCCATAGGTGCCGTCGATGAGCATGCCGAAGCCGGGGCGTCCGTCCGCCACCCGCGCCGCCGCCTGAACGGCCAGCACCTTGAAACCGGGGATGCGCTCCACCGGGGCCCCGACCTCCCGGGCCATCGCCTCCAGCTGCACCCGGTGGTCGATGGCGAGCGCCATGAGGGTGTCGGCCTGAGGCCGGCGGGTGGTGGCCCAATGGATATGGTTGATGCCCTCGTCGAAGCGCAGCGCCTTATGCGGGCTGCCCGCCTTCAGGAAGTGCTGCAGTTCGGGGAAGGTCGGGATCTCGGGCGAGCAGAGCAGGCGCGACACCGCGAAGGCGCCGCTGGCATTGGCATAGGCGCAGCAGGTCTCCAGGGGCTCGCCCTTGAGCCAGCCGCGCAGGAAGCCCGACAGGAAGGCGTCGCCCGCGCCCAGCACGTTGTAGACCTCGACCGGAAAGCCGGGCCCCCTGACGCCCTTGTCGAGGGAATCGGGAATGTCGCCGGGAAACACCACGCAGCCCATGGGGCCGCGCTTGCACACGATGGTGGCGCTGGAGACCGCCCGGATGGCCCGGATGGCGCTCAGGGTATCCTCGGAGCCGCCGGCGATGTGCAGTTCCTCCTCGGTGCCCACGACGAGGTCGCAATCGGCCAGGATGGGCCGGAGATGCTCCGTCACCTCGTCCGAGCGCACATAGCGCGAATCGCCCGCCCCGTGGCCGAGAAGCCCCCAGAGATTGGGGCGGTAGTCCACGTCGAACACCACCTTGCGCCCATGGGCCTTGGCGATGCGGATCGCCTTGCGCTGCGCGGCGGCGGTGTTCTGGCGGGAAAAATGGGTGCCGGTGACCACGACGGCCCCGGCCGAGGCGATGAAGCCCTCGTCGATGTCGTCCTCGCTGAGCGCCATGTCGGCGCAGTTGTCCCGGTAGAAGATGAGGGGGAAGGAATGCTCGTCGCGCACGCCCAGGATCACCAGGGCGGTGAGGCGCTGCGGGTCGGTGACGATGCCTTGCGTCGCCACGCCCTCCCGCTCCATCTGCTCGCGGATGAAGCGCCCCATGGCCTCGTCGCCCACCCGGGTCACGAGGCCCGATTTCAGGCCGAGCCGGGCGGTGCCGATGGCGATGTTGGACGGGCAGCCTCCCACGGCCTTTGAGAAGGAGGCCATGTCCTCCAGCCGCCCGCCGACCTGCTGGCCGTACAAATCGACCGAGGCGCGGCCGATCGTGATGACATCCAGGGCAGGCTTCATGCTATTCCTCCCGCTCGTGGAGGCGGACCTGCGGGCCCGTCCCCGTAAGCCGGTCGACCGGCTCTTGCAGCTATAGAATGTTTATTCTATTTATCAGCTTGTGCTGGAACATCAATTCTAATTTTGCCGTAAGCCGGCAAAGGATCTCGGGGGACACATGATCAGGATCGCCGTTCTGGGCGCGGGCCGCATCGGGCGCATTCATGGGCGCAACGCCGCAAGCCATCCGGATGCCCGCCTGGTGGCGGTGGCCGATCCGCACGCCCCGGCGGCCCAGGACCTGGCGGCCGCCACGGGAGCCGAGGTGGCTTCCCTGGACGAGGTCGTCGAACGCTCCGACGTGGACGCGATTCTCGTCTGCACCCCCACCACCACCCATGCGGATCTCATCGAGCGCGGGGCTCGCGCCGGCAAGGCGGTGTTCTGCGAGAAGCCCGTGGACCTGTCGAGTGCGCGCATCGAAACCTGCCTCGGCATCGTCGAGAAGGCCGGCATTCCGCTGATGATCGGCTTCAACCGCCGCTTCGACCCGAACTTCGCCTCCCTGCGCCGCCGCCTCGCGGACGGCGAGGTGGGGGAGGTGGAGCTGGTCACCATCCTGTCCCGGGACCCCGGCCCGCCGCCGGTGAGCTACATCGCCACCTCCGGCGGCCTGTTCCGGGACATGATGATCCACGATCTCGACATGGCCCGCTTCCTCCTGCTCGGCGACGAACCCGTGGAGGTGCACGCGGTCGGCTCCTCCCTGGTGGATCCCGCCATCGGCCAGGCGGGCGACGTAGACACCGCAGCGGTCCTCCTCAAGACGTCCAAGGGACGGATCGTCCAGATCTCCAATTCCCGCAGGGCCACCTACGGCTACGATCAGCGGGTGGAGGTCCACGGCTCCAAGGGCATGATCCGGGCGGGCAACATCCACCGCACCACCGTGGAGGTCTCGAACGCCGCCGGCATCACGGCGGACCCGGTTCAGGACTTTTTCCTGGAGCGCTACGCGGAGGCCTATCGGGACGAGCTCGGCGCGTTCCTGGGGGCGATCAGGAGCGGCAAGGCCCCCGAGCCCACCGGCCGCGACGGCCTCATGGCGCAGCGCCTTGCGGACGCGGCCACCGAATCGGCGGGGAGCGGAAAGCCCGTGCGGGTCTAGCCCCAACGTTCGTCAAGCCTGCCTTTGACGATGCAGGCGCAGTTCGTCCGGCCCGCTTCGCGGGGAGCGATGGGGCACGGCACGACCGCAATCGAACATCGCATGGGAGCACAGGTTCGCGGCGAGCGCCGCGTTCCGCGCAGGCGGCCGGTAGGATCGTGCGAGGATGAATCCTATCCCTCGGCGCGCTTTTCCGCGATGCCCACGACGAGCGCCATGGCGAGCGCGAGGGAGGCCGAGATGGAGCGGAAGGCGCTGAAATCGGCCTCCGCCACCTCGAGCCAGACATCGGCGCTGGTCACCAGGGGGCTGAAGGCCGAATCGGTGATCGCCACCACCGGGATGTCGCGCCGCGCCGCCACGGCGGCCAGATCGGCGGTGATCGGCGCGTAGGGGGTGAAGCTGATGGCCAGAACCGCGTCTCGCTCCGTGGCCGTGGCGAGCTGCTCGGGGCCGAGCTGGGCGATGTGGTCGATCAGGATCGCCCGCACCCCCAGCTTGCCGAACGCATAGGCGCAATAGGCCGCCACGGGAAAGACCCGCCGCGCCGCCAGGAGATAGAGGGTGTCGGCCTTGGCCAGGGTCTCGATGGCGCGGGAGAGCTCCTCCGGCCGGATGGATTCGCGCATCCGCTCCAGGGAAACGGCGGCGGCGCCCGCGAAGCCTTCCAGGAGAGAGGTGGCGTGGACGTGGTGGCCCTCCTGGCCGCGCAGGGCCCGCAGCCGCTCGCGGTAGTCCGGGAACCGCTCGCGCAGGCGGTCGCGAAACACCTGCTGCAGATGGGAGAACCCGTCATAGCCGAGGCTCTTGGCGAAGCGCACCAGGGTCGAAGGCTGAACCCCCGCGTGCTCGGCGATCCCCGCGACGGTGCCGAAGGCCACCTCCTCCGGGTGCTCCATGGCGAATGCGGCGAGCTGCTTCAGCCGCTTGGGCATGGATTCGCGGCGGCTGAGCAGCAGGGTCCGCAGGCTTTCATAATCCTCGGGAGCGGCCCCTCCGACCGCCTCCGCCGTGCCTGCCCCTCGTCCGCTCTCCATGGATCACACCCTCAGACTGCGATTGAGACCTTGACATCGCTCCGGCAAAAATGGAATAAAAATTCTAATGAATGAACAAAAAAGGTTTGAGCGTTCTAAAACGATGCCTCGAACCAGCGGAGGAAGCGTCAAAGGACCGATGATTCTCATCCGGGCCGCCGGCGTTTTCTCCGCCAACTCAACCGCCCGGTATGTTATGCCGTAGCGTTCGCGGCGGCCGGCATCCGGCTGCGGCGTTCGGACAAGAACCCCCTTGGGAGGATAACAAATGAAATCGTTCGTCATGGGTCTTGCTGCCGCGGCAGCTCTGACCATCGCGGCCGGGGCTCCGGCCCTCGCCCAGCAGAATACCCGCATCATCGTGGTCAGCCACGGCCAGGCCAACGACCCGTTCTGGTCGGTGGTGAAGAACGGCGTGTCGGCCGCGGGCCAGGACATGAAGATCCAGGTGGATTACCGCGCGCCGGAAACCTTCGACATGGTGGCCATGAGCCAGCTCATCGACGCGGCCGTGAACCAGAAGCCCGCAGGGCTCATCGTGTCGATCCCCGACACCTCGGCGCTCGCACCGTCGATCCAGAAGGCGGTGGCGGCCGGCATCCCGGTGATCTCCATGAACTCGGGCTCCGACGTGTCCAAGAAGCTCGGCGCCCTGCTCCATGTGGGCCAGGACGAGGTTCAGGCCGGGCGCATCGCCGGGGCGAAGCTCAAGGAGATGGGCGGCAAGGTCGGCCTGTGCGTGAACCAGGAGGTCGGCAACGTTTCGCTCGATCTGCGCTGCAAGGGCTTCACGGAAGGCTTCGGCGGCAAGGTGACGGTCCTGCCCGTGTCGAACGATCCGGCGGACATCCGCGCCAAGGTGAAGGCGGCGATCGCCTCCGACGCGTCCATCGACACGATCCTGGCGCTGGGCGCCGGTACGGCCGGCGAGCCGTCGGTCGCGGCCGTGAAGGAGGCCGGCAAGACGGGCGCCATCCGTGTCGCCACCTTCGACATGTCGGCGGGCTTCCTCAAGTCCGTGGCGAGCGGCGAGGCCGTTTTCGCCATCGACCAGCAGCAATACCTCCAGGGCTATCTGCCGGTGGTGTTCCTGGCCAACTACGCCAAGTACGGCTTGATGCCGGGCGGCGACGTTGCCTCGGGCCCGAACCTGATCACCAAGGAGAAGGCCGCCCAGGTGGTCGATCTGTCCGCCAAGGGCATCCGCTAACCACGACTCGAGGCCCGCAGTCGCACGGACTGCGGGCTTTTCGTTTTGCCGAATTCCTTCGGGGAGGCGCCCATGGCGAACACCACTCAGCCGACCACGGATCTCAGCCCGCCTCCGACGGTCAAGCAGATCCAGGACGAACGCCTGAGGGACGTCTCCCTCGTCACCAAGATCATGCGGCGTCCCGAGCTCGGGGCCTTGGCCGGCCTCATCCTGGTGGCGATCTTCTTCGCCTCCACCGCCGATGCGTCCATGTTCACGCTCGCGGGCATCATGAACATCCTCTCGCCCGCAGCGCAGCTCGGGATCCTCGCCATCGCGGCGGCGCTGCTGATGATCGGCGGCGAGTTCGATCTGTCCATCGGCTCCATGGTGGCCTTCACCGGGCTCATCTTCGGGGCGTTTCTCACCCTCAACAGCTGGCCCCTGCTGCTGGCGATCGCCGCCACCTTCGGGTTGGCGGCTCTGCTCGGGGGGCTCAACGGCCAGATCGTCATCCGCAGCAGGCTCCCGTCCTTCATCGTAACCCTGGCCTTCCTGTTCATCCTGCGCGGCCTCTCGCTCGTCGGGCTGAAATGGGCCACCGGCGGCTCGACCCAGATGCGCGGCATCGGCGACCGGGCGGGGGAGGGCATCGTCCGCGAGATGTTCTCCGGCACCGCCTTCGAGGGCCTCTTCGCCTGGCTTGCCGCCAACGACCTCATCGGCAAGTTCCCCAACGGCACGCCGACGGTGACCGGCGTTCCGGTCTCCATCGTCTGGTTCGTCGGCTTCGCCCTTCTGGCAACCTGGATTCTTCTGCGCACGCGCGCCGGCAACTGGATCTTCGCGGCGGGCGGCGATCCCAATGCGGCGCGCAATTCCGGCGTGCCGGTGGACCGGGTGAAGACCGCCCTCTTCATGCTCACCGCCGGCGCGGCGGCGCTGGTCGCCGTTCTGACCGTGCTCGACGCGGGATCGACCGATGCGCGGCGCGGCTTCCAGAAGGAGTTCGAGGCCATCATCGCGGCGGTGATCGGCGGCTGCCTGCTCACGGGCGGCTACGGCTCGGCCATCGGCGCCTTCTTCGGGGCCATCATCTTCGGCATGGTGTCCATCGGCCTCACCTACACCCGCTTCGACTCGGACTGGTTCCAGGTCTTCCTAGGGGCCATGCTGCTGCTCGCGGTGCTGTTCAACAACTTCATCCGCCGTAAAGTGACGGGAGAGCGGTGATGGACACGAATGCTCCCCTCATCGAGATCCGCAACCTCGTCAAGCATTTCGGCTCGGTGATCGCGCTCTCGGGCGTGTCGCTGAACGTCAACCGCGGCGAGGTCATGTGCCTGCTCGGCGACAACGGCGCAGGCAAGTCCACGCTCATCAAGACCCTTGCGGGCGTTCACCGGCCCACGTCGGGGGATTTCCTGGTGGAGGGCAGGCCCGTGTCCTTCACCAGCCCGCGCGACGCGCTGGATGCGGGCATCGCCACGGTCTATCAGGACCTGGCGATGATCCCGCTCATGTCGGTCACGCGCAACTTCTTCATGGGCCGCGAGCCCGTGAAAGGCGTGTGGCCCTTCCGGCGCGTGGATTTCGACCGCTGCGACGCGATCACCCGCGACGAGATGCACCGGATCGGCATCGACGTGCGCGATCCCCATCAGGCGGTGGGCACGCTGTCGGGCGGCGAGCGCCAATGCGTGGCGATCGCCCGTGCGGTCTATTTCGGCGCGAAGGTGCTGATCCTCGACGAGCCCACCTCGGCGCTGGGCGTGGCGCAGACCTCCATGGTGCTCAAATACATCCATCAGGTCCGGCAGAAGGGCCTCGGCGTCATCTTCATCACCCACAACGTGCGCCACGCCTATGCGGTGGGCGACCGCTTCACGGTGCTCAACCGCGGCAAGACCCTGGGCACCTACGCCAAATCCGAAATCGCCATCGACGAGCTGCAGAACCTCATGGCCGGCGGCAAGGAATTGCAGGCGGTGTCGGCGGAACTCGGCGGCATGGTGTGAGGTAATCAAGCCTAAGCGGTCAGCTATATGAGGAGAGCGCTACGCATTGCCGAGATCGGATCTCTTCCGTGGTGGCTGTTCGCTTTGGCGGCGACGAATCTGTTCACATTCTCCTTGCCAGATTCGGCAAGAGGGATGGACTACCAGGGCTGCGTTCGAATATTCGATATGATGGCGTATATTGCATGCGGGTCGTCCTGGGGCGGGCGGTTTTTGGGCGGCCTTCTGACATGGGCCACGATATGGACGGAAGCCGCATACATTCTCATGGATGTGTTATCCATCCCGATCCTGGTGCCTTTGGCTCTGATCTGGATAGCATCGGTCCTTCTTGCTTCGGCTTGCTTGTATCGCATGATGCTCGCTCCCGTCAGAGCCTACCGGAGCAGGAAGGCATGATGTCCTTTCAGCGGATCAGCCGCCTTTAGAGTGGTGCGGCATTACCCCCAGACCTGCGAGGAGAAGAGAATGCAATCTCTCGGCATCGGCCTCATCGGCACCGGCTATATGGGCAAGTGCCATGCGCTCGCCTGGAACGCGGTGGCCGCCGTGTTCGGCGACGTGGAGCGGCCGCGCCTTGCGGTGCTGGCCGAGCATTCGCAGGAGCTGGCTGACAGAAAGGCGCAGGAGCTCGGTTTTGGGCGCGCCACGGGCGACTGGCGCACGCTCGTTGCCGATCCCGCCGTCGATGTCGTGTCGATCACCACGCCCAACGCCTTCCATCCCGAGATGGCGATTGCGGCGCTCGAGGCGGGCAAGCATGTGTGGTGCGAGAAGCCGATGGCGACGCGGCTTCCAGATGCCGAACGCATGCTGGCTGCGGCCCATGCGTCGGGCAGGGTGGCGGCCCTCGGCTACAATTACATCCAGAACCCGGTTGTCCGCCTGATCCAGCGTCTCCTCGACGAAGGTGAGATCGGAGACGTGAACCATGTGCGCGTTGAGATGGACGAGGATTTCATGGCCGATCCGGAGGCGCTCTTCTATTGGAAGAGCGAAGCGAGTTCGGGCCATGGCGCGCTTGACGATTTTGGCGTCCATGCCTTGAGCCTGATCCGGGTTCTGTTCGGCGGCGTGCGGCGCGTCTGCGGGCATATGGCGAAGCCCTATGCGGATCGCCCGGTGCAGGGCGGCGGGCGCCTCGCGGTCGAGACCTACGACATTGCCACAACCTTGATCGAGCTCGACAACGGCGCCTCCGGGGTGATCGCATTGAACCGCTCCGCCTGGGGGCGCAAGGGACGCATCTTCGTGCAGCTCTTCGGCTCGCGCGGCACTATCGCGTACGACCAGGAGCGCATGAACGAGGTGCAGCTCTACACCGTCGACGGCTCCAGGGAGACGCAGGGCTTCCGCACCATCCTCACCGCTCCCCATCATCCGCCCTATGACAGGTTCATTCCCGCCCCCGGCCATGGGCTCGGCTTCAACGACCTCAAGGTGATCGAGTGCCGCGAGCTGATCCGGCGCATCTCCGGCGAGCGGGCGCATCTGATCGAGTTCGAGGACGGCATCCGCATCGAGCGCACGGTGGACGCCATGGCGCGCAGCGCCCACGAGGGGCGCTGGATCGAGGTTCCGGCCTAGCATATCCTGCGCTGACCGGCCTGATGCGGCGCGCTTGAGTATGCGAGACCGACTTGTGCCGTGGGCGTCAGTGGATCCCCTTCCCTCGCTTCGCTCGCCGGGGATGACACCTGTGCTGACACCCTCAGTGTCATTCCCGGCCGGAGAGGGCGCAAGCCCTCGCAGGGGAAGGGAATCCACCCGCACGCGCGACGTCCCAGGCGAGGCCCTCCGCTCTGACGGAAGGGTCTAGCGGTTCTTCAGGGACGGGAAATACTCGGCGGCCCCGGGGGCCAGGAACGGCCGGAGTTCGGCGAGGGGGGCCTCGAAGAACTCTCCCTGGCAGACGCCGCTGATGGCGTGGGGCAGGCCGGCCAGCGAGAACACGGCGCGATCCTCCCGCTTGAACGAAACTTGCAGGTGCTCCCGGAGCATGTCCTTGAATTCGCACTCCTTGGCGAGTTCCGGGTCCTTCTCCTCGGCCCGCTTGAGCAGGAAGGCGTTCAGCTCCTCATCGGGCCCCCAATTGTACGAGCCGGGATCGGCGCGCGCCTTGGCGATATCGGCGATCTTGTCCTCGCCGAAGGGGCGGGCCACCCAGCCGCGGAGGATGCGGCTGAGATCGAGGGGTTCTCCGCGCCCCACGTCGAGGGTGTAGGCGTTCGCGAAATGGCTCGGGTGCGCGCCGCCGCAATAGATGCTGCCGGACTCCGTCCAGCTCATCACCATGGGCGAGAGATATTCGACCTGGATATCCTGCTCGTCGTACCCGCCCAGATTCGGGCCCTCGCTGCCGGGGTAGGCCGAGGTCCATCCCAGGCCCCGGTACTGCATGGACTTGCAGGACAGGGCGTCCAGGCTCACGCGCCAGTGCCGGTTCTGGAGGCGGATGTTGACGGGATGCCCCGCATCGACGGGCGAGCCCAGCCGCGTGACCCGGGGAAACCCGAATTTCGTGCGCGGATCGACCACCTGGCGGAAGGCGGCGCTGCTCCAAACGGTCTCGGGACCTTCCTGAAGCTTCACCTGCATCTTCAGCCATTCGTAGGGCATGGCGCTCTTGTCGAGGGGCTTGTCGTGAGGCAGGGCGAAGAGAGCCCCGGCAAGGCCCTCCGGCGTTGCCGAAAAGCCCTCGGGCTTTGGACGGGCGCCGAAGCGATCGAGACGGATCGGAAGGGATGCGCCACCCTCGCGCCGCCAGGTTCCTTCCAGCCTGGCGCCCCCTTGAGCCGCCGTGAGCCGCCACCGGGCCTCGACGGGCGGCTTGGGCTCGGCGTCTCCCTCGGGCTCCTTGCAGATGTTGGGCTTGCAGGGCTTCTCCTCGGCCAGCTCCGCCTTGCCGGAGCCGGCCGAGACCGGGTTGAGCGGAATGTCGACCCCTTGCGCGGGGTAGAAATAGCGCCCGGCCACGGGGCCGTCCGCCTTGGCGATGTCCTCGCTGAATTCCACCACGATGGCATGGGTTCCGATGGTTCCCTTGTAGACCGTGGGATCGGCCTGCGCCGCGGCGCTCAAGCAGACAACAAGCGGCCATGCCGCATAGACCGGGCGCATCATCGGCTCTCTCCACCCATGCGCCTGAGTAGAGCACAGCTTGGCGCGGAGGCAAGTTTCCCTTGGGTCAGCACGCTTCAGGCCGCGTGGGCCTTCACCACCGCCAGGAACGCACCGGCATAGCGGTCGAGTTTGGCCTGTCCGACCCCGTGGATCTCGCCGAAGGCCCGGACGGTGGTGGGCTTCTTGGCGACCATGTCGAAGAGGCTGCGGTCGGAAAAGATCACGTAGGCCGGCACGCCCTCTTCCTTGGCGAGCCGCGTGCGAAGGGCCTTGAGGTCGAGGAGCAGCGGATCGTCCGTGGGCACCACGGATTCGGCCTCCATGCGCCCGCGCCTCCGGCGTCGCTCGGCGGGCTTCATGAGCACGTCGGAGCGCAGCTCGATGCGCTCCTGCCCCTTGAGCACCGCCACGCCCCGGTCCGTGAGGGTCCAGCGTCCGTATTCCGCAAGCTCCAGCCCCACCAGGCCGGCGGCATAGATCTGGCGCAGGAGCGAGCGCCACTCGTTCTTCGAGCGGTCCTTCCCGACCCCGAAGGTCTTCAGCCTGTCATGGCCGAAGCGGCGCACCGAATCGGTCTCGTCGCCCACCAGGATGTTGATCAGGTGCTCCGTGCCGAAGCGCTCGCCCGTGCGCACGATGGCGGAGAGAAGTTTTTGGGCCTCGATGGTGCCGTCGAAGGACAGGACCCCGTCGATGCACAAATCGCAATTGCCGCAGGGCTCGGTGCTCTCGCCGAAATAGGCCAGAAGGGTCTGGCGGCGGCAGCGCGGCGCCTCGCACAGGGCCACCAGGGCGTTGAGCCGCTGGCGCTCCACGCGCTTCTGCTCGTCGGCCGCGTCGCTCTCCTCGATCTGGAGGCGGCGCAGGCGCATGTCGTCGAGGCCGTAGAGGGTGAGCGTGTCGGCGGGCGCGCCGTCGCGGCCCGCGCGGCCGATCTCCTGGTAATAGGCCTCGATAGACTTCGGCAGGGCCGCATGGGCCACGAAGCGCACGTCCGGCTTGTCGATGCCCATGCCGAAGGCGACAGTCGCCACCATCACCACCCCATCCTCCTGGAGGAAGATGTCCTGGTTCTTGGAGCGATCCGCCTGAGCCATGCCCGCGTGGTAGGGCAGGGCGCGATAGCCGGCCTGGCTTAGGGAATCGGCGAGCTTCTCCGTGGCGTCGCGGGATGAGCAATAGACGATGCCGCTCTCGTGCCGGTGCTTGTCGAGGAAGGAGAAGAGCTGTCGCTTGGCCTGCTCCTTCGCCTGCATGGCGAGCCGCAGGTTGGGCCGGTCGAAGCCGTGGATGAACAGGCGCGGCTCTTCCTCGAACAGCCGGTGCATGATGTCGCCGCGGGTCGCCACGTCGGCGGTGGCGGTGAGCGCGATGGTCTGCACGTTGCCGAGGCGGCGGCGCACCTCGCCCAGCATGGCGTATTCGGGACGGAAATCGTGCCCCCATTGCGAGACGCAATGGGCCTCGTCGATGGCGAGCAGGTTCACGCCCGAGCGCGCCAGCCACTCGGTGGTGCTCGTATTGGCCAGCCGCTCCGGGGAGGCGTAGAGGATGCGCATCTGCCCGTCCCGCACCGCATCCACCACCCGGCGGTTCTCGGCCGGGTCGTTGGAGGAATTGAGGCTTCCCGCCTCGACGCCGAAATGGCGCAGGGCCGTCACCTGGTCGCGCATGAGCGCGATGAGCGGCGAGACCACCAGGGTGAGCCCCTGCCGGGCCAGGGTTGGCAGCTGGTAGCACAGGGACTTGCCCGCCCCGGTGGGCATGACCGCCAGCACGTCCTCGCCGGACAACACGGCGCGCACGATCTCCTCCTGCCCCTCGCGGAAGGAGGGGAAGCCGAAGACCTCGTGGAGAATCTGAACCGGATCGATCACCCTTGCCCTGTGGCCGAGGCGAGGTCGAAGGTCAATGCGGCATCGGGAATCCCCGCATGGGCGAGAGCCCCTTTCGCGGCGGCCACCCCCGTGGCGAAGGCGGCCTGGAGCAGGTAGCCGCCCGTGGGAGCCTCCCAGTCCAGCATCTCGCCGGCCACGAACACGCCGGGCAGGCGGCGCAGCATCAGGCGCTCGTCCAGCTCCGAGAAGGGCACGCCGCCCGCGGTGGAAATGGCCCGGTCGAGGGACTTCGCGCCCGTGAGCGTCAGGGGCGCGGCCTTGATGAGGCGCGCCAGCGCCTCGGGCTCCACCGGCAGGGCAGGGGATGATTCGCGCAGGATCGCGATGCCCAGGGGGCTCAAGGCCGCCGCCTTGCGCAGGAAGGTGGAGGCGGACTGGCCCCGGCGGGGAGCGCCGAGGCGCCCGGCCAGCGCCTCCAGGGACAGATCCGGCCTGAGATCGATCGTCAGCGTCGCGCTTCCGTCCCGCTCGATGGCGTCGCGCAGCCCGGCCGAAAGGGCGTAGACCGCGCCGCCCTCGATCCCGTCCGCCGTGACGATGGCCTCGCCGCGAACGGTCGCGCCGCCGAAGGAGAGGGCCACCCGCTTGAGGGGCTCGCCCTCGAAGCGGCTGCGAATCACCTCGGACCAGGGCAGGGTGAAGCCCATATTGGCCGGGCGCAGGGGAGCGACTGCGATCCCGCGCCGGGACAGGAGTTCGGTCCAGCCTCCGTCCGAGCCGAGCCGGGGCCAGCTCGCCCCGCCAAGGGCCAGGATCGTGGCCCCGGGCTCCACGGCTGCCGTCCCGCCGGAGGCGTCCGTGAAGACGAGGCGGCCCCCCTCGTCCCAGCCCTGCCAGCGGTGGCGCAGAGCAAAGCGCACCCCGAGCCCCTCCAGCCGCAGCAGCCAGGCCCGCAGGAGCGGAGAGGCCTTGAAGGCTCTGGGGAACACGCGCCCGCTCGACCCCACGAAGGTTTCCTGCCCCAGGCCCTTGCACCAGGCGCGAAGATCCTCGGGGCGAAAGGCCTCGATCAGCGGCCTCAAAGCGGGCGCGGCCCCGGCATAGCGGGTGACGAACCGCTCGAAATCCTCCCCATGGGTCAGGTTGAGGCCGCCCCGCCCCGCCATGAGAAGCTTGCGCCCCAGGGACGGCATCCGGTCGTAGACGGTGACCGCAGCGCCCGAGCGCCCGAGGGCCTCGGCGGCGATCAGGCCGGCGGGCCCGCCGCCAATCACCGCGACATGAGGAGGGGACGAGAGGGATGGCATGCGGTCAGCTGACGCGGTGGGAGGCAGGGGCGGGTTCTGGACCCATGGGCGGCAACATGGCATGGAGCAGCGCCGGATCTTGGCCCTGGCACATGACGGCCGTCGGGCTGTTTTTCAAGGGGAGCGGCGTTCAACGCCAGCCGAAGGGGATTGTCCATGCGGATCGCCGCCATCTGCGCCCTCGCGGCGCTCACCGTTGCGGGCTGCGCCACCGAGGGGGCTCTGACGCCCGCCAGCACCGTCCTGGGGAGCTCCACAGGGGACGCGGCCTCCGCCGCCGCCCTGATTTCCGCCTACCGGGTCTCCCGGGGCCTGAGCCCGGTCACGGTGGATTCCCGCCTGAACAGGGCCGCGGAGCATCAGGCCCGGGCGGTCGCCGCCGCGGGCCGGCTCAGCCATGGCAGCTTCGCCAGCCGGATGAACGAATACGGCATCGCCGGCTATTCCGCCGAGAACCTCGCGGCCGGCTCGTCCTCGGTGGACGGAGCCATCGGCCAATGGAAGGCCTCCCCCGGCCACAACAGCAATCTCCTGATGCCCGAGGCCCGCAGGATTGGGCTTGCCCGCGCCGACGCCCACAACCGCTACGGCCGCTACTGGGCCCTCGTCCTGGGGCAGTAGGCGGAAGCCCATCGGCGAAAGCGGCTCGGGGCAGCCCCGGACACAAACCGGGTCGCCGCGCGTTGGTTCGTGGACCTCCTCTTGCGCGAGCCCCATGTCCCAACCGCAAATGCTGTCCTTCGCCATCGTCGCCGGGATGATGGCCCTCTTCGTCTGGGGACGCCTCCGCTACGATCTCGTGGCGGTGCTGTCGCTCCTGGCCGCGGTGCTCGTGGGAATCGTGCCCGCCGACAAGGCTTTTGCGGGCTTCAGCGACGACATCGTCATCATCGTGGCCAGCGCCCTGCTGGTGAGCGCGGCGGTGGCCAAGTCCGGCGTGCTGGAGGCGGCCCTCAACCGGGTCTCGCCCTACCTGCGCACCACGCAGATCCAGGTGGTGGTCCTGGTGGGCGCCGTGACGATCCTGTCGTCCTTCGTGAAGAACATCGGCGCCCTGGCGATGATGATTCCCGTCGCGTTCCAGATCGCCCGGCGCACGAACACGCCGCCCTCCAGCTTCCTCATGCCCATGGCCTTCGGGTCCCTGCTCGGGGGCATCGTGACCCTGGTGGGCACCTCCCCCAACATCATCGTGTCGCGGGTGCGGCAGGAATTGCTGGGCGAGCCCTTCGGCATGTTCGACTTCACGGCCGTGGGCCTCGGCATCGCGCTTGCGGGCATGCTCTTCCTGGCCTTCGGCTACCGCCTGCTGCCCCAGGGGCGCAAGGGCGCGGCCTCCCTCGACGAGGCCCTCAACATCAAGGACTACGTCACCGAGGCGCGGGTCACGCCCGAATCGGAGGTGATCGGCCAGACGGTGGCCGACCTGCACAGGCTCGCCAACGACGAGGTCAAGGTCGCGGCCATCATCCGCAAGGAGACCCGCAGCTCCACGCCCCTGCCGGACGCCACGATCCGCGAGAACGACCTGCTCATGCTGGAAGGCGAGCCGGACGCCCTGGAGAGCGCCGTCGCGCGGGCCGGGCTGAAGCTCAGCCGGGAGCACCACCCGCCCGAAACCGACGAGGCCACGGACGAGATCGGGGTCATCGAGGCGGTGATCGGGCCGAATTCGGTGCTCTCCGGCCATTCGGCGGAGCGCATCGCCCTCTATGAGCGCTTCCAGGTCAACCTGATCGCCGTCAGCCGCAGCGGCCAGCGCTTCAAGGAGCGCCTGCGCACCATCACCCTGCGCCCGGGGGACGTGATCGTGCTCCAGGGCAATCTCAAGCGGCTCCCCGACACCCTGCGCGAACTCGGCAGCCTGCCCCTGGCCGCGCGGGACATCCGGCTCGGCAGCGCCCGCAGGAGCCTTCTGCCCCTGGCGATCCTCGCCGGCGCCATGGTGGTCGTCGCCTTCAACATCCTGCCCGTGGCCATCGCGTTCTTCGGGGCGGGGGTGCTCCTGGTCCTGTTCGGCGCGCTCACCCTGCGCGAGGTCTACGAGACCATCGAATGGCCCATCATCGTCATGCTCGGGGCGCTCATTCCGGTGAGCGAATCGATCCGCACCACCGGCGGGACGGACCTGATCGCCGGATGGCTGTCCTCCGCCGCCAACATGCTGCCGCCCACCGGGGCCCTCGTGCTGATCATGGTCGCCGCCATGGCGGTGACGCCGTTCCTGAACAACGCCGCCACCGTGCTGGTGATGGCGCCCATCGCGGCGAGCTTCGCCGGCCAGCTGGGCTTCAGGCCGGACGCCTTCCTCATGGCCACGGCCATCGGCGCGGCCTGCGACTTCCTCACCCCCATCGGCCACCAGTGCAACACCCTGGTCATGGGGCCCGGCGGCTACCGCTTCGGCGATTACTGGCGGCTCGGCCTGCCCCTGTCGATCATCGTGGTGGTGGTGGGCATCCCGCTCATCATGCTGGTTTGGCCCCTGCAGTAGGGCGTTTTTTCATGACCTTCGGTTCACGGAAAAAACGCCCTTTGCCTTGTGGGGAACGCATTTTCTCACGCAAAACCGGGATCCACTTTTGCTGAAAATGCTCCGGGTCGGGCGCTCAGCGCAGGGCGGCGGTGAGCAGAAGGGTCGTTCCGGCGGCGGACGACGCAAGGGCGACGATCATGGCCCAGCAATGGAGCCGGTCGCGCTCCTCCTGGTTCAGGAGGGGCCGGATGCGCGAATCGGAGCGCCCGAAGATGAAGCTGCTGTTCCGCTCCAGCCGGGGCTTGGCGGGCATGACGCAGAAGCTGGATTTCACCACATGGCGCAGCCCCTCGGGGCGCAGGGATTGGGCGCCGTAGGATGGATCATGCGAGAGGGGCGGGTTCATGGCTGTTGCTGCTTCCCAGGACCTTGTGCGGGCTTAACGCTTGCCCGCAAGGCATGAACGCGAGGTAAAGCTCCTGCCGGACCGTGCCGCGTCGTGAATCAAACCTTTCGAATCCTGTGGACAGAACCCGGCCCGCAGGAAACGGGTCGTCCGAGCGCTCCCCCCGTGCCATTCACAGGGCGCTCAACCCGGAAGCGACTCCCATGACCCAGGCCCCCGTCCAGAAAACCATGACCGCGTCCGATTGGGCGATGCTGATCGTGCTGTCGATCCTGTGGGGCGGCTCGTTCCTGTTCATCGCCGTGACCGTGCGGGAGCTGCCGCCGCTCACCATCGTGGCCTGCCGCGTCGCCCTGGCGGCCCTCGCCCTGCACCTGGTGCTGAGGATCGCGGGCGTGAGCCTGCCCCGACAGCCCGGGGCCTGGGCGGCCTTCTTCGGCATGGGGCTTCTCAACAACGTGATCCCCATGGTGCTGATCGTGTGGGGGCAGAACCATATCGCCAGCGGCCTGGCCTCGATCCTCAACGCCACCACGCCGCTCTTCACCGTGATCGTGGCGCATTACTTCACGGCGGACGAGCGCCTGACCGGACAGCGCCTGGCCGGAGTGGCGGTGGGCTTCGTCGGGGTCGCCGTCATGATCGGCGCGGCGGCCCTCGCGTCCTGGAACGCCAACGTCCTAGCGCAGCTCGCCGTGCTGGGCGCCGCCCTGTCCTACGGCTTGTCCGGGGTGTTCGGGCGCCGCTTCAAGACCATGGGCATCCCGCCGCTGGCCACGGCGGCCGGGCAGGTGACCGCCTCGAGCTGCATCCTGCTGCCCCTCGCCCTGCTGATCGACCTTCCGTGGACCCTGCCCGCGCCAGGGGCCAGGACCATCCTGTCCCTGATCGCCCTGGCCCTGGTGTCCACCGCCTTCGCCTATCTGCTGTTCTTCCGCCTGCTGGCCCGGGCGGGCGCCACGAACGTGGGCCTCGTGACCTTCCTCATCCCGGTCAGCGCCGTCCTGTTCGGCGTGTTCCTCCTGGGCGAAACCCTGGAATGGCGCCACATGGCCGGCATGGCCCTGATCGGCGCAGGCCTCGTCCTCATCGACGGACGGCTGGCGGCGCGCCTCGGCGAATCCTTCAGCGGGGAAGGGGCGGCGCCGCGCGGAAATGGTTGAACATCATGTCCGGCGCGCTGGTGTTGTGGCGCGAATGCACCAGCCGGCCCATCCAGGCGTCCGTCGCCCTGGCGTCGCGGAAATCCATGATCGGCTGCTCGCGCCAGGAGCGGGCCTTCTCCTCCCGCAGGGCGATGCGCGCCACATCGGCGTTGAACTCGGTCACATACATGGAGCGCAGGGCCGCGAAGGGCCGGCCCGCCACCGCCTGATCGAAGGCCACGTCCAGGCTCAGCCGCTCCTCGTTGAGGGCCTTGACGGCGACCACCGCCCGGCCGCCTCCGGCGAGGGTGAGCGTGAAGGCCATGGCCTTGGGATCGAAGGCCACGTCCTTCAGGTTCACCACCGGCCGCTGGTCGAACTCCACCGGGCCGACCAGGAAGGAGGAGCCGTAGGCGCTCCATTCCAGGTGCGGCGGCGGCAGGGGCTTGATGCGCCAGTAGCCGTCGCCCGGATAGATCACCAGCACCTCGTCGGCGCGGCCGTTGCGCTTCCGCAGGAGCTGGAGCAGGTGGATGTTGCGCTCCACCCGGCTGCCGATGGTCACCGTCACGTCGCTCGGACGCCAGAAATCGCTGAAGGACAGGCCCATGATCCGTAAGCCGTCGTCCTCGTAGAGGGTGTTCATGATCGGGTGGGGCTTGGCCGAGGTCTCGGCCGAGATGTCCTCGCAGGCGGTCCAGTCCGGCTCCCAGCGGTCCTGGCGCAGGCCGCCCATATAGGCCGGATGCACCGCCTCGATCCGGAAGCTCTTCACCTCCGGCGACGCGAAATTGATCGCCACGTTGTCCTTCTCGGCGCAGAGGATCGGCTCGCTCGTGTTCGTGACCTCCACGGCCAGGCCGTCGAGGGTGGCGGCGCCGGCGGCGCCGGCGAGGCCGAGGATGGCAAGAGCGGCAAGTCGGGCGAGAATCATGCGAACCATCGGGTGTGCTGTCAGAGGGGTTGAGGGGCACAGATAACGCGGCGTGGCCGTAAGGTCGAGGCGAAGCCTGTTGATCGGGCATGGCAGCCATCCCATCTCCGGGGTTAGGGATCGCCCGGGGCCTGTGGTAAGGTGCATCCGTTCCGGAAGCTTGGCTTCGCAGGCGGTTCGACCCGTTCACCGCCTGAAAAAGCCTGCTGAAATAGTCCCTCGGCCCGAGTTTTTGATGATGCGCCTGACCTTGAGCCTGTCCGACAACCCCGCCACCACCCTGGTCGAGCGGGCCGTCATGGAGTTCCGCAGCGGCCGCCCGGTGGTGATCGACGGGGCGCAGGGGAGCGCGCTCGCGGTGGGCGTCGAGCACCTGGACGAGACCATGGGGGCGAGGCTGGAGACGGTTGCGGGCGGCCATGCCCATCTGGTCCTGCCCGCGGCGCGCCTGCGCCGCCTCGGCCTCGACCGGACCCTGCCCGGCCTCGTGGCCCTGCCCGTGGTGGACCGGGAGCGGATCGAGACCCTGGCCCTCAAGGCCGAGGCGCGCATCGACGCGCCGGTGCGGCCCGCCGGAGCCATCGACGAGGAGGCGCTGGAGCTTGCCCGCCTGTCCCTGGTCCTGCCTGCCGTGATCCTGGTGCCGCTCGCCGCCGGGCTCGAGGTCGATTCGTCCCTGATCCGCGTGCCGGGCACCGCCATCCTGGGCTATCGGCGCGCCCGGGCGCTCGATCTTGCCATCGTGAGCCGCGCACCGGTGCCCCTGGACGGCGCGCCCGCGAGCGAATTCGTGGTGTTCCGCGGCGGCGAGGGCCTGCGCGACCAGGTGGCGATCATCGTCGGCAAGCCCGACCTGTCCCGGCCCGTCGCCGTGCGCCTGCACTCCGCCTGCCTCACGGGCGACCTGTTCGGCAGCCTGAAATGCGATTGCGGCGACCAGCTCCGGGACACGGTGCGCCTCATGGCCGAGTCCGAGGGCGGCATCCTGCTCTATCTCGACCAGGAGGGGCGCGGGAACGGCATCGCCAACAAGATCCGCGCCTACAGGCTCCAGTCCCAGGGCTACGATACCTACGACGCCGACGAGGTCTTAGGCTTCGAGGCCGACCAGCGCCGCTTCGACTTCGCCGCCGCCATGCTCAAGCAGCTCGGCGTGGGGGCCGTTCGCCTCATGACCAACAACCCCGAGAAGATCCGGGCGCTCACGGAGGCCGGGCTCCAGGTCATCTCGGATCACCGGGTGCTCGGCCGCCCGACGGCGGAAAACGTCAGCTATCTGGCGGCCAAGCGCGACCGGGCCGGGCACTTCATCGATCTGGAGGGCCTGGCGGTCTGCTCCAACAAGGATTGACGCAAGGATTGAGGGCGGACCCCATCAGCGCGCCGGCATGCCGGTCTCGATGATCTTCGCCCAGAGGGAGACCCCGTAGGGGATCGCCTCGTCGTTGAAGTCGTAGGCCGGGTGGTGGACGCCCGCCGTGTCGCCGTTGCCGAGGAACACGTAGGCGCCGGGCCGCTTCTCCAGCATGAAGGAGAAATCCTCCGCCCCCATCTCGGGCCGGATCGTCGTGTCCACGGCGCTCTCGCCGGCCACGTCCTTGGCCACGGAGGCGACGAACTCGGTTCTGCCGGCATCGTTCACGGTGACCGGATAGCCCCGGCTGTAATCCACCTGCGCCCTTGCGCCGAACGCCGCGCAGACGTTGTCGATGATGGCGCGGATGCGCGCCTCCGCCAGGTCGCGCACCTCGGGCGAGAGGGTGCGCACGGTGCCGAGCAGGGAGGCCGTCTGCGGAATGACGTTGAAGGCCTCGCCCGCCTTGACGGTGCAGACGGACACCACCAGGGACTGCAGGGGATCGACGCTGCGCGACACGACCGTCTGCAGGGCCGTGATCACATGGGCCGCGGCCACGATGGGGTCGATGCAGTCCTGCGGATAGGCCCCGTGGCCGCCCTTGCCCTCGATGGTGACCGTGAAGCGGTCCGCCGCCGCCATGATGGGGCCCGCCCGCATGGCGAAATGGCCGACGGGAAGCCCGGGCCAGTTGTGCATGCCGTAGACCTCCTGGATGCCGAAGCGCTCCATGAGGCCGTCCTTCACCATGGCGTTTCCGCCGCCGCCGCCTTCCTCCGCCGGCTGGAAGATCACCACCGCGGTGCCGTCGAAATGGCGCGTCTCGGCCAAGTATTTCGCCGCGCCGAGCAGCATGGCGGTGTGGCCGTCATGGCCGCAGGCATGCATCTTGCCGGGCGCCTTGGACGCATAGGGCAGGTTGGTGGCCTCCTCGATGGGAAGCGCGTCCATGTCGGCCCGAAGGCCGATCACCCTCCCCGAGGCATTGGTCCGGCCCCTGATGACGGCCACGACGCCAGTCTGGCCGAGGCCGGTCGCCACCTCGTCGCATCCGAAGCCCTTCAGCTTCTCGGCCACGATCCCGGCCGTGCGGTGCACGTCGTAGAGGAGCTCCGGATTCTCGTGGAAGTCCCGGCGCCAGGCGGTGACTTCATCGGCGAGATCCGCGACGCGATTGATGATCGGCATGGGAAACCCTTGGCTCGAGGACTCAAGGCCTTACCGAACCAGAGGCGGAGCCCCTCCGTCAACCGCCCAAGGGGGTCGAACGCTGCGGCGAAACCTCAGGACAGCCGCCGCAGGATGGCTTTGGGGCGGGTCGTGCGGTACTGGCCGCGCTCGATCGCCGCAAAGACCAGCACCACGATCAGAAGGGTCGTGAACCACCACACCTGGGCGGTTCCGATGCCCAGGCAGCCCAGCGCGTAGGCGGTGGCGAAAGCCGCCATGATCCCCGGACCCAGGATCGGGCGGTCTCCCCCCGCCCCCCGGGCGGCCCGGTAGAGGAGGACCGCGCCGGCCGCGGCCCCCACCAGCCCGAGCTCGTACCAGATCTCGAACAGGAAGGTGGAGGGCGCCGCGGACGGGAGGGCGCCGTTGATCCGGCCGCGCAGGGCCGTTTCCAGGCCATGCCCGGTCACGAGGCGCAGGGGCTCCTTGAGGATGAGCGCCTGCCAGGCATCGAGGCCGGCCAGCAGGGGCGAGCGCGGCCGGAGAGCCATCCTGGCCAGGGGCGCCAGGATGAAGGGCAGGAGCGGCGCGAGCAGCAGGAGCCCCGCCATGGCGACGGCCACCAGCCGCGAGCCGAAGAACGGCAGCGCGGTCGTGAGGGCGAAGATCACGGCCCCGGCCGCCAGCCCGTAGAGAGCCGGGCTTTCCGTGGTGAAGAAGGCTCCTCCGGCGACCGCAAGCGCCACGACGAGCGCTTCGAGATTGCGCCCGCGGGAATGCAGCCATGTCACCGCAGGCCAGAGCAGCAGGACCAGCACGATCATGCCCCGCTCCAGGCTCTGGCCCTCCGGGTCGAAGCTGGTGCCGCCGCGCAGGGCGAGCACCGCCCCCGTCACGGCCGCCGCCACGACGCCCACCGGCAGAAGGTAGAGGTTCGCCGAGCGCATCCGCTCGGGCAGGGCCAGGTAGCCCGCAAGCCCCATCAGGGCCATTCCGGCGATGTTGAGAACGCGCTCGGAGGCCTGCGGCAGGAACGGGGTCCAGATCAGGGACAGCCCGGTCCAGAGCAGCAGAACCGCCCCGGCCAGGCCCCCGGGAGAGAGCACGACCGCCATCAGCCGATCCCTGGGATTTTTCGCGTGGCCGTCGAGGGCGGCCGCCAGGACCAGGAGAACGATCGCCATGGGCGCCAGAACCACCACCGCGCGCCGGGTGAAGAGCGCCCCCAGGGGAATGGCGAAGAACAGCAGCGCGAACCCCATCCGCCGGAACAGGGCGGCGGCGTCGGTGGACGGATCTGCCGTATGGGAAAGGGGGCGAACCATGAAGGGGGCGGTCGATCATTGAGACGTCGAGAGCCGGGAGCCTAATGGACGCAAGCCCCAAAAGCTGTAGGTGTCTTGCAACACATCCTCACCTTCGCGTCCCCTGGCAGGCCTTGCTTCATGACGTCCACCCCCGCGGCAACCGGAAAGCATCTCGTCCTCGTGGGCGGCGGCCATGCCCATGTGCTCGTGCTGGAGGCCTTCGCCCGCAGGCCCGAGCCCGGGCTGCGGCTCACCCTGGTGGCCCGGGACCGGCTGACGCCCTATTCGGGGATGCTGCCGGGGCACATGGCGGGGATCTATCCCAGGCAGGCCATGCAGATCGATCTGGAGCGCCTCGCCTGGCGCAGCGGCGCGGCCCTCGTCGGGGGCGAGGCCGTCGCTTTCGACAGGGCCGGACAGCGGGTTCTCCTGAAAAGCGGCGAGGCCCTGGCCTATGACTGGCTGTCCATCGACATCGGCGTCACGCCGGACCTCTCCGACATCCGGGGGGCCGACGAACACGCCCTTGCGGTCAAGCCCATCGGCGATCTCCTGGAGAAATGGGATCGGCTCGCGGCGGAGGGGCCGCGGCGCCTGGCGGTCGTGGGCGGCGGCGTGGCCGGGATCTGCCTTGCCTTTGCGGCCTGGGCCTTCCTGCGGGATCGGGCGGGCCCTGCCGCCCATGTGGCGCTGATCGGCGCCTCCCTTGCGCCGGACCTCAATGCCGGGATGCGCCGGCGGATCGTGCGGGCGCTGGAGCGCCGGGGCATCGCGCTTCACCTCGGCGACCCGGCGGTTGCCGTCGATCCCGGCGGGGTGACCCTCGCAAGCGGCCGGCGCATTCCTGCCGACGCGGTGCTCGTCTCGACCCGGGCCGCGCCGCCGCCCGCCATTCGCGACGCGGCGTTCGCGAAGGAGCCCGACGGCTTCCTGGCGATCGGGCCGACCTTGCAGGTTGTGAACGACGACAGAGTTTTCGCCGCGGGCGATTGCGCCGCCATGGGGGCGCATCCGCGCCCGAAAGCAGGGGTCTTCGCCGTGCGGCAGGGACCCGTGCTCGCGCGGAACCTGCGCCGCGCGCTGCGCGGCGAAGCGCTGGAGAGCCATGTCCCGCAGCGCGACCATCTGGTGCTGATCGGAACGGGCGACGGGCGCGCCATCGGCGGCCGCGGCCGGTTCATCGCCTTCGAGGGCCGCCTGGCATGGCGGCTGAAGGACTGGCTCGACCGGCGCTTCATGCGCCGGTTCGCGTGATCACTCCCTCTGTCCGCGGATGAAGTTGATGATGCCCGAGAAGTCGTCCCCGTCGTGGCCGGCATTGTTGAACAGGGCGTAGAGCTGCGCCGCTCCCGCGCCGAGGGGCGTCGAGGCGCCGGAGGCCAGGGCCGCCTCCTGGGCCAGCTTCAGGTCCTTCAGCATGAGCGCCGCCGCGAAGCCCGGCTTGTAGCCGTTGTTGGCGGGCGAGGCCGGCACCGGGCCGGGCACGGGGCAATAGGTGGTGAGCGACCAGCACTGGCCCGAGGATGTGGACGCCACGTCGAACAGGGCCTGGTGCGACAGGCCGAGCCTTTCGGCCAGCACGAAGGCCTCCGCCACGCCGATCATGGAGATGCCGAGAATCATGTTGTTGCAGATCTTCGCCGCTTGGCCCGCCCCCGCCTCGCCGCAATGGACCACGCGCTTGCCCATCCGGGACAGGATCGGCTCGGCCCGGTCGAAGGCCTCTTTGGCGCCCCCCGCCATGAAGGTGAGCGTCGCCCCCTTGGCGCCGCCGACGCCGCCGGACACGGGAGCGTCGAGGCTCATGAGGCCCCGCGCCTGCTCCCGGGCCAGGCCATGGGCCCGGCGCGCGCTTTCCACGTCGATCGTGGAGCTGTCGATCACGAGCGCGCCCTCCCGCAAGGAGGGAAGGATGTCGGCCCACACCGCCAGCACGTGCTTTCCGGCAGGCAGCATGGTGACGACGACCTCCGCGTCCCGCACCGCATCGGCCGCGGAGCCGGCCACGTTCACCCCGTCGGAGCGGGCCTGATCGCAGGAGGCGGGCGACAGGTCGAAGCCGGCGACGGAATGCTCCGCCTTGACGAGGTTGGCCGCCATGGGGCCGCCCATGTTGCCGAGGCCGATGAAGGCGATGTTGCTCATGGGTGTCCTCCCCTTGTGTCGCGCGAGGCTTGTCGGAACAGCCAGAGGGACGCCCCCGCCATGACGAGGGCGCTCAGGCCGTGCAGCAGAAGATGCTTTGGAGACGACATCCCGCGCGCCGCAGCCACGATCAGCATGTCGCCCAGCGGAATCACCAGGGTGGCGGCGAAGACGAGGGCAAGGATGCGGCGGGTGGCGGTGAGCGACAGGATCAGCAGGTAGAGCCCGAAGGCGAGATCCCTGAGGCCGATGGCGACCGGATAGAGCAGGAGAGCCCGTTCGGAGGCGGGGACCGGAAGGCCGAAGAGAGCGCTTCCCGCTCCGGGGGCGAGGATGAACAGCAATCCGAGGAGCACGAACAGGCCCGAGAGGGCGAGCGCGAGCCAGGTGCTGGGCTCGCGCAGGGGCAGGCCTGAGAGCTGGTCCCGGGCTGTCATGGGCGTCGCGCCGCCCACAGGGCTCCCGCCAGCGAGAAGCCGTAGAACCACAGCATCAGCGAGCCGAAGACCTTGTCGAGGTCAGGGTCCAGCCGCGGGAAGAACGCGGCGAAATGCGAGCCGACCGCCGCCATGATCAGCATGCCCGGAACGGCCGCCAGCGCCATGGCCCGCACCGCCGCGTCCCGCGGCGCGCGCAGGATGCGGCCGCTCAGCAGGCCGAGACCCAGGCCGATGGTGGCTCCTGCGGTGAAGTTGAGCTGGAACGGCCGCCGCCCGTCCAGGAAGAACCAGGGACCTGCCGCGTAAAACAGGGCGAAGATCGCCGCGGCGACGCCGAAGCCAAGGCCGAGGGATCTGAGGCTGAGGCTCATGGCTCCGTCCTCATTCTGACACCCCTCCAAGCGGCGTCTCCAAGGAGGGTCCGGCGAGCGCGGGAAGCGCGACGGATCTCCCTCTCCCGAGTGGGAGAGGGGATGGTGCCTTCTGGAACGGTGCTTCGCACCTCCTCGCGATGAGGGCCCAAGGACTCAGCCCGATCCCTGACCGGACGCCTGCGCTCATCGGTTGCCGCGCCCCACCAGGTCCCGCGCCACGATGAGGCGCATGATCTCGTTGGTGCCTTCCAGGATCTGGTGCACGCGAAGGTCGCGCACGATCTTCTCCACCCCGTAATCGGCGAGATAGCCGTAGCCGCCATGGAGCTGGAGCGCTTCGTTCGCCACGTTGAAGCCGGTATCCGTGGCCAGGCGCTTGGCCATGGCGCAGAGCTTGGTGGCGTCGAGAGCCTTGGCGTCCAGGGCCGCGGCAGCGCGCCACAGGAAGGTGCGCGCGCATTCGAGCTCGGTGGCCATGTCGGCGAGTTTGAACTGCAGGGCCTGGAAGTCCGCGATGCGCCGGCCGAAGGCCTTGCGGTCGCCCGTGTAGGCGAGGGCCTTGTCGAGGGCGGCCTGCGCGCCGCCCAGCGAGCACGCGCCGATGTTGAGCCGCCCGCCGTCGAGGCCCGACATCGCGATCTTGAACCCCATGCCCTCGTCCGAGAGGCGGTTGGCCACGGGCACCCGCGCATCCTCGAAGATCACGGCGGCGGTGGGCTGGGCGTTCCAGCCCATCTTCTTCTCCTGCGCCCCGAAGGAGACGCCGGGGGTGTCCTTCTCGATCACCAGGGTCGAGATGCCGGACGCGCCTTCCTCCCCCGTGCGCACCATGGTCACGTAGATGTCCGAGGTGCCCGCGCCGGAGATGAACTGCTTGACCCCATTGACCACGTAATGGTCCCCGTCGCGCACCGCCCTGGTCTTGAGCGCCGCAGCATCCGAGCCCGAGCCCGGCTCGGTGAGGCAGTAGCTGCCGATCAGCTCCATGGTGGCAAGAGGCGGGATGAAGCGCTGGCGCTGCTCCTGCAACCCATAGCGGTCGATCATCCAGGCGACCATGTTGTGGATCGACAGGAAGGCCGAGATGGCCGGGCAGCCGGTGGCCAGCGCCTCGAAGATCAGCGCCGCATCAAGCCGCGTCATGCCCGATCCGCCCACATCGTCGCGGGTGTAGATCGTCGCCATGCCGAGCGCCGCCGCCTCCCGCAGCACGTCCACGGGAAAATGCTTCCTCTCGTCCCATTCGACCGCATGGGGCGCGAGGTTCTCGGCCGCGAAGGACAGGGCCATGTCGCGGACGGCGATCTGATCGTCGGTGAGGGAGAACTGGCTCATGGGCTCCATCGTCACGCCGGAGGGGTTTTGGGCAACCATGACTTTCGATCTAGGGCAGGCATCGGGGATGTCCGCCGCATCGAAGACAATGACCGGGACTGAGCCCGGCCATTGCGCGTTCTTACTTCATCGTCGGAATGGAGAACTCCGCGCCTTCCTTGATGCCCGAGGGCCAGCGGGAGGTGACGGTCTTGGTCTTGGTGTAGAAGCGCACCGCGTCCGGGCCGTGCTGGTTGAGGTCGCCGAAGCCGGAGGCCTTCCAGCCGCCGAAGGTGTAGTAGGCGAGCGGCACCGGGATCGGCACGTTGATGCCCACCATGCCCACGTTCACGCGGGCGGCGAAGTCGCGCGCCGCGTCGCCGTCGCGGGTGTAGATCGCCACGCCGTTGCCGTATTCGTGCTCGGAGGGCAGGCTCAGGGCCTCGTCGTAGTTCTTGGCCCGCACCACCGAGAGGACCGGCCCGAAGATCTCCTCCTTGTAGATGCGCATATCGGGGCGCACCTCGTCGAAGAGGCAGCCGCCCATGTAGAAGCCGTTCTCGTAGCCCTGCATCTTGAAGTTCCGGCCGTCCACCGCCAGCCGCGCGCCTTCCTGCACGCCGAGATCCACATAGGAGCGCACCCGGTCGAGATGGGCCCGGGTCACGAGGGGGCCGAAATCGGCGGAGGGATCGGTGGAGGGGCCGACCTTCAGGCTCTCGACCCGCGGGATCAGCTTGTCCATGAGCGCGTCGGCGGTGGCCTTGCCCACGGGCACCGCCACGGAGATCGCCATGCAGCGCTCCCCCGCCGAGCCGTAGCCCGCGCCGATGAGCGCGTCCGCCGCCTGGTCGAGGTCGGCGTCGGGCATGATGATCATGTGGTTCTTGGCGCCGCCGAAGCACTGGGCGCGCTTGCCGTTGGCGGTGGCGCGGGAATAGACGTACTGCGCGATGGGCGAGGAGCCCACGAAGCCCACGGCCCTGATGTCGGGATCGTCCAGGATGCCGTCCACCGATTCCTTGTCGCCGTTGACCACGTTGAGGATGCCGGCGGGCAGGCCCGCCTCGATCATCAGCTCCGCAAGGCGCATGGGCACGCCGGGGTCGCGCTCCGAGGGCTTGAGGATGAAGGCGTTGCCGCAGGCGATGGCCGGCGAGAGCTTCCACAGGGGGATCATGGCCGGGAAGTTGAACGGCGTGATGCCCGCCACCACGCCGAGGGGCTGGCGCATGGAATACATGTCGATGCCGGGGCCCGCGCCCTCCGTATACTCGCCCTTGAGCAGGTGCGGAATGCCGGTGCAGAACTCCGCCACCTCGACGCCGCGCTGGATGTCGCCCTTGGCGTCCACGATGGTCTTGCCGTGCTCGCGGGCCAGCATCTCGGCAAGCGAGTCGGTCTCCCGGGCGATGAGCTCCAGGAACCGCATCATCACCCGGGCGCGGCGCTGCGGGTTGGTGGCGGCCCAGGCGGGCTGGGCCGCCTTGGCGTTCTCCACCGCCTGGCGCAGCTCGTCCCGGGACGCCAGGGCGACCCGGCCGAGAACCTCGCCGGTCATGGGCTCGAAGAATTCCGTGCTCCGGCCCGACCGGCCGGGGACGTGCCTGCCGCCGATGAAATGTCCGACTTCACGCATGGCGTCTCTCTCCTGAATGGCGCATTCTCGCTTGCCCCCTTTCTATCATTGTGAAAATCGCACGACTATGGGTGAAACTGAGGCAGCGTTGTGCGAAAATGCCAATATGAGCCGGGGGCTGGGATGAACGCTTTCGATTGGGACGATCTGCGCTTCTTTCTCGCCGTGGCAAGGGCCGGGCGGCTCACCGCCGCCGCCCGCCAGCTGGAGGCGGACCACACCACCGTGTCGCGCCGCATCTCGGCGCTGGAGGGCGCCCTGAGGGCCAAGCTGTTCGAGCGCAGGCCTCAGGGCTATTCGCTGACCGAGCAGGGCGAGCGGCTGCTGGGCCTCGCCGAGGGCATGGAAACCCAGGCGCTCGCCGTGGCGAGCCAGGTGGGCGGCGCGGATCTCGCGCTCTCCGGCACCGTGCGCATCGGCGCTCCGGACGGGATCGGCACCTATTTCCTGGCGCCGGAACTGGGCGCCCTGGCGGAGCGGCACCCAAGCCTGACCCTTCAGCTCGTGGCCCTGCCGCGCACCTTCTCCCTGTCCCGCCGCGAGGCCGACATCGCCATCACCCTGGAGCAGCCCACCGAGGGGCGGCTGGTGTCGCGCAAGCTCACCGATTACCGCCTGCGGCTCTACGCCTCGAAGGATTATCTCGCCCGCCACGGGCCGATGGCGGACTTGGCCGATCTTTCGGGCAAGACCCTCGTGACCTATGTGGCGGACCTGATCTACAGCCCCGTGCTCGACTACTTCTCCGGCCTGGAGAAATACACCGCCCGCCGCTACGAATGCGCCAGCGTGGTGGCGCAACTGGAGGCGGTGCGGGCCGGGGTGGGGGTGGGCATCCTGCACGATTACGCGGTGCGTCAGTTCCCGGAGCTGCAGGCGGTGCTCCCGCAGGTGTCCTACCTGCGCACCTACTGGCTCGTCACCCACGCGGACCTGCGCAACCTGCGCCGGGTCGAGGAGGTCTATGCCTTCATCCTGAGCCGGGTCCGGGCCAACCGGGGGCTTTTCGTGTGAGGCGGCTTCTTAAGGTCATTCCGGGGCCGCGCGGCGGAGCCCGGAATCCATGCCGCTGACGGTCGAGGATGAGGCACAGACCGTCGCGCCTGCGCGGGGATGACAGCTGAGGGTGCGGCTCCGAGCCGTGGATTCCCTTCCCCTCCGCTTCGCTCCGGCCGGGAATGACACGGCGGGTGTCAGGTCTGGTGTCATCCCCGGCGAGCGCAGCGAGGGAAGGGGATCGCGTGCAGGATGAAGCGCGCTCTTCCCTCCCCCTTGCGGGGAGGGGTAGGGATGGGGGTCGGAATGTCAAAGCTCTCCCCTCAGATGAGAAGCTCGCAGGCTGCTACAGCGCCTCATTCTGTGATCGCCTCACCCAGCCTTACCACCCCCACCCCTCACCCCTCCCCGCAAGGGGGAGGGGAACAGGCCACGGCGCTTCCCTGCAGCCGGGAACGACACGGCGCATCCTCGGCAAGCATCCCAGACGCGCCCTTTCGAGGGTCCGGGCTTCCCGCGGAGCCCTCGAAGGCCTAAGTCTGACTCGAAGCCAACCCATGGAGATCCCATGCCCTCCAAGCTCGACCAATTGCGCGCCATGACGGTGGTCGTCGCCGACACCGGCGACCTCGAGGCGGTGCGCCGCCTGAAGCCCCAGGACTGCACCACCAATCCGACCCTGCTGCTGAAGGCGGCCGAGACCCCGGCCTACGGCGCGATCATCGACGAGGCCCTCGCCTGGGGCCGCTCTAAAGGAGGATCGCGGGAGGGCGTGACGGCGGCCATCTGCGACCGGCTCGCGGTGGCCTTCGGGGCCGAGCTCGCGGGCATCGTGCCGGGCCGGGTCTCCACGGAGGTGGACGCGGACCTCTCCTTCGACACCGAGGCGACCCTGGCCAAGGCCCGCGCCATCGTCAGGGGTTACGAGGAGCGCGGCATCGGGCGCGAGCGCATCCTGGTCAAGATCGCCGCCACCTGGGAGGGCATCCGCGCCGCGGAAGCGCTCCAGAGGGAGGGCATCGACTGCAACCTCACGCTCCTGTTCTCCGAGGTTCAGGCCCAGGCCTGCGCGGAGGCGGGGGTGTTCCTGATCTCGCCCTTCGTCGGGCGCATCCTCGACTGGCACGTGAAGGCGGGGGGCGGGCCCTTCACGGGCGAGACCGATCCCGGCGTGCTGTCCGTGCGCCGGATCTATGCGTCCTACAAGGCGCAAGGAATCGGGACCGTGGTGATGGGCGCGTCCTTCCGCAACCTCGGGGAGATCGAGGCGCTCGCCGGCTGCGACCGGCTGACGATCTCGCCCGCGCTCCTCGACGAACTCGCCAAGGACGGGGGCAGCCTGCCGCGCAAGCTCTCGCCCGACGCGGTCGAGAGAATTCCGGCCCCGCCGCGCACGGATGAAAAGAGCTTCCGCTACGCTCTCAACGAGGACGCCATGGCCACCGAGAAGCTCGCCGAGGGCATCCGCTCCTTCGTGAAGGACCTGCGCGGGCTGCGCTCCCTCGTCGCCAAGCGGCTGGAGAGCAAGGAGGCGGCCTGACGCCTCCCTGCCGTTGTTCGTAGCAGCCGGTTCAGCGGTTGTCCGGCCGGCTTCTCACTGCCCCAAGTCCCTGCCGCGTGATGCGGTAGGGGCCGCCGTTGGAGGACGCGATGAGCCCTTTGCGGCGCAGGGCCTTGAACAGGTCCAGGGTGCAGAGGGAGAGAAGCCATCCCTCGCGGGTGAGGCATTCGATGCTGGAGATGCGGCCGTCCTCGTCCTTGCGATGACGAATGACGCCGCCCTGGGCGAGCGCGTGGAGCACGCGCTGCCCGTTGCGTGAAACGTTCACGGGAATAACCTGAAGCTTTGATGGTCTTGTCGGAAGAGTGCGCGCGCCTGCGCGTTCGGCTGTGTGATCAGCCGTCGCCCGCCATTTCGCTGGCGGGCCTTACCGGGTCTCGGTCTCTCCCCGCATCAAAGCTCCCATGAACAACGCCCACGCTTATAAGGGCGGTCGGGCGGCCGCGTCAATGCGGCCGCCGAAGCGGCGCCGGCCTAGCACTTCAATCCGTAGGCGTTCCTGAATTCGGCGGCTTCGGCCGCCGGTCGGCCCGCCAGCAGCGCGCAGGCCGTATAGTTGCCGTACATGGTCGAGCCCTTCACATACATCCAGTCCACGATGTCGGCCCGGCTGAAGACCACGGTCTCTCCCTTTTTCACGTTCCGGACGAATTGCGGCCTGTTGCCAATGCTGCCCTTGATCCGGTCCCCGTCTTCCTGAAACGGCGTGATCCAGAAATACTCGGTGTGTCCATGGCGCACCGGGATCTTCACCGAGAAGCCCTGCTCGTCCGAGCCGGGATTCCTGGCGCGCTTGAGGAACCCGTCGAGTTCCGAGCGCGCCCGGGCGAAGGCCTGGATCATGACAGGATTGTCGGCCGGCGTCAGCGCGGTCTGCCCCCCGGTCAGCCTGCTCGGTCAGGGTTGGCGAGGCGAGGCCGGAGCCTGCGACCAGCAGAGTGCCGAGAACTCCAACCACAGCAGCAAACGACTTGGTCATGATCATCACCACGCTTCGGCCCAGGAAGGGATCGACGGCGCGCATGGGCCGGGCCCCAGCCTCTGGTCTTGCGCCGGCGGACGCGGGCAATCGCATCCGCAACAGTATCATGTGTCAGGAAAGGATTCCGTCAATGGCCGGCACCTGTGCAAGCTGGCAGAAGCAGGGTGCCCTAAGTGTCGGAGGTTTGCGCGAACGGCCTCAGCCCCGGCCCGCCAGCGCCTTCTCGCGGATGGCCTGGAGCGACATCGACGGCGTGATCGCCTCCGGGTCGAGGAGGCAGTGCAGGATCGCCGGCCGGCCCGAGGCGAGGGCGCGCTCCAGGGCGGGGGCGAAGTCCTCCGTGCGCTCGACCCGCTCCCCGTGGCCGCCGAAGGCGCGAGCATAGGCGGCAAAATCCGGGTTCTTGAGCATGGTGGCCGAGACCCGGCCGGGATATTCCCGCTCCTGGTGCATGCGGATCGTGCCGTACATGCCGTTGTCGAGGAGGATCACCAGGACGGCCAAATCGTATTGCACCGCCGTGGCGAATTCCTGCCCGTTCATGAGGAAGTCGCCGTCCCCGGCGAACACCACCACCGGGCTCTCCGGCTGCACGCGCTTGGCTCCCACCGCCGCCGGCACCCCGTAGCCCATGGAGCCGGACGTGGGGGCGAGCTGGGTGCCGTAGTGGCGGAAGGGCCAGAAGCGGTGGACCCAGGTGGCGAAGTTGCCCGCGCCGTTGCAGAAGATCGTGTCGGCCGGCAGGGTCTTGCGCAGATGCGCCATCACCTCGCCCATCTGGAGGGGGCCCGGATGCCTGATGGGCGCCGGATCGCTCCAGGCCAGGTAGGCGTCATGGGACGCCCTCGTGCCCTCGCTCCAGGGCAGGGAGGCGGGCGGGCGCACCCCTTCCAGCGCCGCCGTGAAGGCCGCCGGCGAGGCGTTGACGGCCAGATGCGGAGCATAGACCCGGCCGAGCTCGCCCGAATCGGGATGCACGTGCACCAGGGTCTGGCGGGGGGCGGGAATGTCGAGCAGGCTATAGGCCTGGCTCGGAACCTCGGACAGGCGCCCGCCCACCAGCAGGACGAGATCGGCCCCTTTGATGCGGGCCAGGAGGCTCGGGTTCACCCCGAGCCCGAGATCGCCCGCATAGCAGCCGTGATCGGCGGGAAACAGCATCTGCCGGCGGAAGGTGCAGGCGACGGGAAGGGCAAAGCGCTCGGCAAAGCCCACGAAGCGCTCCACCGCCGCGGGAGACCAGCGGCTGCCGCCGAGCAGCGCCACCGGGTTCCTGGCCCCGTGGAGCAGCCTCTGCAGCTCCGCCATCTGGCTCGGGGCCGGATGGGTCTCGATCTCCCGGTAGCGCGGCGCGTCGGGCACCTGGGCCACCTCGGTGAGAACGTCCTCCGGCAGGGCGATCACCACCGGGCCAGGACGGCTGGAGGTGGCCACGTGAAAGGCGCGGGAGACGATCTCGGGAAAGCGGGCCGGATCGTCCACTTCCGTGGCCCATTTGGCGAGCGGCCCGAAGGCGGCGCGGTAGTCGAGCTCCTGGAAGGCCTCGCGCTCGCGCATGCCGCGCTCGATTTGGCCCACGAACAGGATCATGGGCGTGGAATCCTGCCGGGCGATGTGAATGCCGGGCGACGCATTGGTGGCGCCGGGACCGCGGGTGACGAAGCAGATGCCCGGGCGGCCCGTGAGCTTGCCATGGGCCTCCGCCATCATGGCGGCCCCGCCCTCCTGGCGGCAGATCGTCACCTCGATGCTGGCGTCGTGCAGGGCATCGAGGGCCGCAAGATAGCTCTCCCCCGGAACGCAGAAGATGTGATCCACCCCATGGACGAGAAGCTGATCGACAAGGATCTGGCCGCCGGTGCGGGAGGGCGCTGTCATGGGGGGCTCGCGGGCAGGGGCTGGTGGTGAGGGGTTAGTGGTCAGTTGTGAGTGGCTGGCGGCGGGCCGGCTGGCGCAGGGAGGCGGACGGCGAACCGCCCGCCTCCTCAACCAACCGTCAACCCCTCACGCGTCCACGTCGAACTTCACGCCCTGGGCGAGCGGGAGGGTGGAGCCGTAATTGATCGTGTTGGTGGCCCGGCGCATGTAGGCCTTCCAGGAATCGGAGCCGGCCTCGCGGCCGCCGCCTGTTTCCTTCTCGCCGCCGAAGGCCCCGCCGATCTCGGCGCCCGAGGGGCCGATATTCACGTTGGCGATGCCGCAATCCGAGCCCGTCACCGAGATGAAGGTTTCGGCCTCGCGCATGTTGAGGGTGAAGATCGACGAGGAGAGGCCCGCGCCGACCGCATTGTGCAGGGCGATCACCCCGTCGAAATCCCGGTAGCGCATCACGTAGAGGATGGGCGCGAAGGTCTCGCGCAGCACCGGGCCCACCTGATCGGGCATCTCCACGAGGGCCGGACGGGCATAGAAGCCCTCGCCAGGCGCATCCTCGTAGCGCCCGCCGCCATGGACGGTGCCGCCGGCCGCGCGGGCCTCGTCGAGGGCGCGCTCCATGCCCTCGAAGGCGGCCTTGTCGATGAGCGGACCCACCAGGGTGCCCTCGCTGCGGGGATCGCCGATCTTCACGCCGCCATAGGCTTTGATCAGGCGCGGCACGAGGTTGTCGTAGACGCTGTCATGGACGAAGAGGCGGCGAAGGGTGGTGCAGCGCTGGCCCGCGGTGCCCATGGCGGCGAACGCGATGCCGCGCAGGGCCAGGTCGAGGTCGGCGGAAGGCGCCACGATGGCGGCGTTGTTGCCGCCGAGCTCCAGGATGGCGCGGGCGAAGCGCGCCGCGAGCCTGGGGCCCACCTGACGGCCCATGGCCGTGGAGCCGGTGGCGGACACGATCGGCACCCGGTGGTCCTCCACCAGGATCTCGCCCACCTCGCGGCCGCCCAGCAGGACCTCCGACAGGCCCTCCGGCACGCCGCCGAAGCGCCTGGCGGCGCGCTCGACGATGGCCTGGGTGGCCAGCGCCGTGAGCAGGCTCTTCTCGGAGGGCTTCCACACCACCGAATCGCCGCACACGAAGGCGAGCGCCGCGTTCCAGGACCAGACCGCCACGGGGAAGTTGAAGGCCGAGATGACCCCGCAGACGCCGAGCGGATGCCAGGTTTCCATCATGCGGTGGTCGGCGCGCTCCGTGGCGATGGTCAGGCCGTAGAGCTGGCGGGAGAGGCCCACCGCGTAATCGCAGATGTCGATCATCTCCTGGACCTCCCCGAGGCCCTCGGACACGATCTTGCCCGCCTCCAGGGTCACCAGGCGGCCCAGGTCCTCCTTGGCGGCGCGAAGCTCCTCGCCGATCAGGCGCACGAACTCGCCGCGCCTGGGAGCCGGGATGTTCCGCCAGGTCTTGAAGGCGGCGTCGGCCCGGGCGATGGCGGCCTTGGCCTCGTCGGGGGTGGTCTCGCGCACATGGACGATCACCTCGCCGGTGATGGGCGAGAGGGCGGCCCGACCCGTGGGGGCGAAGGCCCTCTCCGGAACGCCGAGGCGGGACAGGATGGCGCGGGCCTCGTCCGCCACGCCGGCGGGGGCGGAGGGAACGGATTTCAGAACGGCTTGGTCGCGGGCGGACATGTCTTCGATCTCCCAGGAAAAGTGGAAGGGAAGCGGAAGGGGCTTTCCCTCAAGCCCGCCACCCTCGCGCATCGTTGAACAGGCACGACGGCGGCCCTTGCGCCACCGTCCTTAAAGCATGACCGGCCAGGATGGGAACCTCTATTCCCACATAAGATCATGCGCCTTCGGAAACAATCCGCGCGGTCAGGCCACCGCGTCGAGGCGGATGTTCCTGACGGCCGGCTCGCTGGCGTGGTCCAGGCGCTCGCCCGCGTAAACCCGGCCGAAGCGGTTGGCCAGGAAGGCGTCGAGGCCGATCTCTTCCTGCCGGACGAAGCCCTGCTGCGGCAGCTTGCCCGCCACCAGCAGGTCGAGCATGGCGCAGATGCCCGCCGCGGTGGTCACCTGGATCGCGGTGCGCGGGGCGCCGGCCACCTTCTGGCCGTAGATGCTGCGGGCATAGGTCTCCTGGACGTAGCGGCCGCCGCGCTCGCCGGTCACGGTGACGAACACGATGACCATGTCCTGCATGGTGGCCGGAACCGCGTTCTCGAGGATGTCCTTGAGAACCTCCCGGCGATGGCGCAGCCGCAGGTCGTTGAGCAGAACCCGCATCAGGGCGCAGTGGCCCGGGTAGCGGATGGTCTTGTAGTTGAGGTTGCGCACCTTGCCTTCCAGGGTCTCGCACAGGGTGCCGAGGCCGCCCGAGGTGTTGAAGGCCTCGTAGCGGGTGCCGTCCAGGGAGAACTCCTCCAGCTCCTCCATGGCCGGAACCTCGCGGAGCTTGCCGTCCACCACCGCCTCGCAGCGCTCGATATACTCGTTGATGACCCCGTCCGTGCTCCAGGTGAGGTTGTAGGACAGGGCGTTCGAGGGATATTGCGGCAGGGCGCCGACCCGCAGGCGCACCGTGTCGAGGGTGTCGAAGCGGCTGGCGATGTCATGGGCTACGATGGAGATGAAGCCGGGCGCGAGGCCGCATTGCGGGATGAAGGCGGTGGGGGCTCCTTCCGCCAGCTCCTTCACCATGCGGGTGGTGGCCACGTCCTCGGTGAGGTCGAAATAATTCACATCCGCAAGGCGCGCCGCCTGGGCCACGTGGCCGGTCAGGTGATAGGGCGCGGCGCTCAGGACCGCGTAATGGCCCTTCAGGGCGTTCTGGAGAGCCACCGCATCGCCGAAATCGAGCTGAACCGTCCTGACGCCGTCCTTGGCCACCGCCTCCAGGGCCGCAGCGGAGCTGTCCGCAACGGTCACGGCGTAATCGCCGGTGTCATGGAGCATGTCGACGATGGTGGAGCCGATCTTGCCGGCGCCGATCACGAGAATGGAATGCATGGCGGTCCCCTTTTGGAAGCCTTAAAAGATGGCAAAGCTATGCAGAACGCCATGGACACGCTGACGGAAAGCCGGGTAGTTTTCGGCGATCTGCCGCCCCGATTGGTCAAACCGATGCTCGACGCCACGGATCGCGCCTTGATTGCCCTGCTGCGCGAGAACGCCCGCATCGGCCATGCGGAGGCCGCCCGCCGCCTCAAGCTGTCCCGCACCACGGTTCAGGCCCGGGTCGAGAGCCTGGAGCGCCGGGGCGTCATTGTCGGCTATACCGTGAAGCTCGCCGAGGAGGTCAGCCGCCGGGTGGTGCGGGCGCACGTGACCATCGTGGTGGCGCCGAAGGCCTCGGCCGCGGTGGTCACGGCGCTCCGGCGCGTGCCGGAGCTGCGCGCCCTCCATTCGGTCGCGGGCGTCTTCGATCTTCTGGCCGTGGTGGAGGCGGAGGACGTGCCCTCCCTCGACGCCGCCATTGACAAGATCGGCGCATTCGAAGGAGTGGAGCGCACGCAATCCTCTATCATCCTTTCAACGAAATTCGAACGATGACCCCTCCAGCCTCACAAAGCGCCGACGTGGTGATCGTCGGCGGCGCCGTCATGGGCTCCTCCACGGCCTACCACCTCCTGGCCGATCCCGGCTTCAGGGGCCGGGTGGTCGTCGTCGAGAAAGACCCCACCTACCAGTTCTCCGCCTCGGCCCTGTCCGCCGCCTCGATCCGCCAGCAATATTCCAGCGCGGTAAACATCCGTATCTCACTTTATGGCATCCGGTTCCTGCGCGGCATCGGCGAGCATCTCCAAGTCGAGGGCGAGCGGCCCGAGATCGGCCTCAAGGAGGCGGGCTATCTCTATTGCGCCACCCCGGCCGGCGCGTCGATCCTGGCCGAAAACCAGGCCCTGCAGGCGGCCGAGGGGGCCGACATCCTGTTCATGGAGCCGGAGGCCCTGAAAAGCCGCTTCCCCTGGCTGAACGTGGAGGACCTGGCGGCCGGCACCTGGGGCCGGTCGGGCGAGGGCTGGTTCGACGGCTGGGGGCTGCTCCAGGCCTTCCGCCGCAAGGCTCGCTCCCTGGGCGCGGACTACGTGCGGGGCGAGGTGGCCGAGGTCGAGCGGGAGGGCCGCCGGATTGTCGCCGTGCGCCTCAAGGACGGAACGCGGATCGCCTGCGGGGCGCTCGTCAACTGCGCCGGGTCCGGCGGCCGGGCCCTTGCGGCGAAGGCGGGGCTCGACATTCCGGTCCAGGCCAAGCGGCGCTACGTGTTCACCTTCTCCTGCCGCGAGCCGGTGGAGAACTGCCCCCTCCTCATCGACACCTCCGGCGCCTATGTGCGGCCGGAAGGGGAGGGCGGCTTCATCTGCGGCGCATCGCCGGAGGCCGACAGGGACCCGGACTGGTCCGACGAGGATCCCGCCTCCCAGGAGATCGACTTTTCGTTCTTCGAGGAGTTCGTCTGGCCGTCCCTGGCTCACCGGGTGCCCGCCTTCGAGGCCATCAAGCCCGGCCGCGCCTGGGCCGGGCCCTACGACATGAGCCTGCTCGATCACAATGCCATCATCGGCCCCGCCGGCGAGATCGGGAATTTCTACCTGTGCAACGGGTTCTCAGGGCACGGCCTGCAGCAATCGCCCGCCGTCGGGCGGGGGCTGGCGGAGCTGATCGTCCACGGACGCTACCAGACCCTCGACCTCTCGGACCTGGGCTACGAGCGCGTTCTCGCCAACCGGCCGCTCCTGGAGCGCAACGTGATCTGACCGGGAGCTCAATCGCTCCCGAACACCCAGACGCGGCCGCCCCGGTGCATGTGGCGCTCGATCAGGCCCGCCTGGACCGGAGCCGGGCCGGAGCCGGCAAGCTCGTTGACGCCCTCCCGGTCGGCGCGCGCGTCCTCGCGGCGCGCTCCGGTGCCGGTGGTCGTGCTCAGGCCATGCTCGGGCTGGGCGGTTTCGTCCGTTCTCAGGTCGGCGGAGCCGAGATCGTCCGCCGCCTCCGCCATCAGGCCCATGCCGGGCAGGCTGCTCGTGTTGGTGGTGCTGCCGGACGTGCCGCCGGTGAGGCCTGCGCCCAGGGGGCCGCCCACATCCGCTCCGCCCCCCTGGGAGGCGGATCCTTCGGCCCATTCCCGGCTCTCCCGGTCCAGATCCATGGGCTCGAACATCTCAAGGACCCGGATGGCCTCGTCGAGGCTGTCCCGGTCGACGCGGGCCGCAATCAGGACGCAGCCCCGCTGCAGCCCCTGCCCGAAGAGGCTCCGGTCGCCTTCCGGAAGCTCCAGGGACTGGAGCGCGGCGTGGGATTCGTGCGGCACGTCCAGGGTGCGGAAGCCCGAGATGGAGGACACGTCCCGGCCCCCCTCGTTCAGGCCGATGGTGGTGATCCGGGTCTGGGCAATTCCTGCCGCCATGAGGGCCTGGAGGCCCTGCTGGGCCTGGGCGCGTTCCTTAAACAGAGCCGTGACGATGCGTGGCATGGGGTTCTTCCGTTGGGATCCTGCGTCAACGACGTGGCGCTCGGGCCTGTTCCCGCCCTTGGACATTAAGCCTTTTGGAGGAAAGGGCTTCCATTTTGGAGCCGGCTATGATTGTCATTGTTTCGTCATAAGACTGTCACTCGGCTTTTGCGCCGATGTGATGAACGACAAGAACGTCCCGGACGGGATGACATGGGAGAAACGGGTTATGATGAACAGGTCCTTCCTTGCCGCGCTGGCCTTTGGTCTGGCGGCGAGCACGTCTGCCCTTGCACAGACGGAAATCCAGTGGTGGCACGCCATGACGGGCGCCAACAACGAGATCATCAACAAACTTGCGGACGAGTTCAACGCCAGCCAGAAGGACTACAAGGTCGTTCCGAGCTACAAGGGCAACTACGCCGACACCATGAACGCCGGCATCGCCGCCTTCCGGGCCGGCAACGCGCCGCACATCATGCAGGTCTTCGAGGTCGGCACCGCCACGATGATGGGCGCCAAGGGCGCGGTCAAGCCTGTGCACGAGATGATGCGGGAGACCGGCGAGAAGTTCGATCCCCAGGCCTACCTGCCCACCATCACCGGCTACTACTCGACGGCCAAGGGCGAAATGCTCTCCTTCCCGTTCAACTCGTCCTCCATGGTCATGTGGGTCAACAAGGACGAGTTGAAGAAGGCCGGCGTCAACGAGATCCCGAAGACCTGGCCCGAGGTGTTCGACGCGGCCAAGAAGCTGAAGGCCGCCGGCCACAGCACCTGCGGATTCAGCTCCGCCTGGATCACCTGGGGCATGATCGAGCAGTTCTCGGCCTGGCACAACGTGCCCATGGGCACCAAGGCCAACGGCCTCGACGGCTTCGACACCGAGCTGAAGTTCAACTCCCCGCTCCATGTGCGGCACCTGCAGAACCTCGTCGACCTGCAGAAGGACAAGACCTTCGACTATTCGGGCCGCGACAGCCGCTCCGAGGGCCGCTTCACCTCCGGCGAATGCGCGATCTTCCTCAACTCCTCGGGCTTCTACGGCAACGTGAAGGCGAACGCCAAGTTCGACTACGCCTCGGCCCCGATGCCCTATTACCCCGACGTTCCGGGCGCTCCGCAGAACTCGATCATCGGCGGCGCATCCCTGTGGGTCATGGGCGGCAAGACGCCTGCGGAATACAAGGGCGTGGCCAAGTTCTTCACCTTCCTGTCCGACACGGACCGCCAGGCCAAGCTGCACCAGGAATCGGGCTACCTGCCGATCACCAAGGCGGCCTACGAGAAGACCAAGGCTGCGGGCTACTACGAGAAGAACCCCATCGTGCAGACCCCGCTGCTCGAGCTTACCAACAAGGAGCCGACCGAGAACTCCCGCGGCCTGCGCTTCGGCAACATGGTGCAGATGCGCGACGTCTGGTCCGAGGAGATCGAGGCGGCCCTGGCCGGCCAGAAGTCGCCCAAGGACGCGCTTGACGCGGCGGTCAGCCGCGGCAACCAGATGCTGCGCCAGTTCGAACGCACCGTCAGCCGCTGAGCGCTGACACGCTTTACGAGTAACACCTCATCCCGGGCGGTCGGCGACCGCCCGGGATGAGCTTATCGAAAAAGCAAGAAAAGCCTGCGGGACGGAGGCGGTCGGTCCGGGCAGGTCTGGCGCCGGGTGACGGATCACGATGGAAAAAAGAGCCCTTTTTTCGAGCAAGACCCTGCCATACATGCTGCTCCTGCCGCAGATGGCGATCACGCTCATCTTCTTCTACTGGCCGGCCTCCCAGGCCATCTGGCAATCGTTCCTGCTCGAGGACGCCTTCGGCCTCTCGAGCGAATTCGTCGGCTTCGAGAATTACCGCACCCTGTTCGAAGAGCCTGAATATTACCGGGCCATGGTGACCACTGCCGTGTTCTCGGCGGCCGTCGCCTTCCTTTCCCTCTCCCTCGCCCTGCTCCTCGCCTCCCAGGCCGACAAGCAGCTCCGCTTCGGCCAAGGCTACAAGACCCTGCTCATCTGGCCCTATGCGGTGGCTCCCGCCATCGCGGGCGTTCTGTGGATCTTCATGTTCCATCCCACCCTCGGCATGGTGTCCCGGCCGATCAAGGCCATGGGCGTGGACTGGAACCCGATGCTCAACGCCAACCACGCCATGGTCCTGCTGGTCCTATCCGCCACCTGGAAGCAGGTGAGCTACAACTTCCTGTTCTTCCTCGCCGGCCTGCAGGCGATCCCGAAAAGCGTCATCGAGGCCGCCGCCATCGACGGCTCCGGCCCGCTGCGCCGCTTCTGGACGATCATCTTCCCGCTTCTGTCGCCCACCACCTTCTTCCTCATCGTCGTCACCATCGTATACGTGTTCTTCGAGACCTTCGGCATCATCGACGCCGTGACGGGCGGCGGCCCCGCCGGGCAGACCACGACCCTCGTCTACAAGGTCTATGCGGACGGCCGCCTCGGGGGCAATCTGGGAGGCTCGGCCGCCCAGTCGGTGATCCTGATGGTGATCGTGATCGCGCTCACGGCGATCCAGTTCCGCTACGTCGAGCGCAAGGTGCAGTACTGATGGTCGAGAATCGCCCCTTCAGCCTCTTCATCGCCTACCTGACCCTGGCCATCGGGGTCTTCATCGTGGCCTTCCCGGTCTATGTGGCCGTCATGGCCTCGACCTACGATTCCGCCACCATCAGCAACGGAAACATGTCGCTGATCCCGGGCGACCAGGCGCCCACCAACTACTACCGGACGATCTTCGAGGGCACCGCCCGCACCTCGGGCGAGCCCGTCGGCAACATGATGGTGAACTCCTTCATCATGGCCATGGGCATCGCCTTCGGGAAGATCCTGATCTCGATCCTGTCCGCCTTCGCGGTGGTCTATTTCAACTTCCCGTTCCGCAAGACGGCGTTCTGGATCATCTTCATCACCCTGATGCTGCCCGTGGAGGTGCGCATCTACCCCACCTACAAGATCGTGGCGGATCTCGGCCTCCTCGACACCTATACGGGCCTCATCCTGCCGCTGATCGCGTCGGCCACCGGCACCCTGCTCTTCCGGCAGTTCTTCATGACGATCCCGGACGAACTCCTGGAGGCGTCCAAGATCGACGGCGCCGGGGCGTTCCGCTTCTTCAAGGACACGCTCGTGCCGCTCTCGATCACCACGATCGCGGCCCTCTTCGTGATCCAGTTCATCTACGGCTGGAACCAGTACCTGTGGCCGCTCCTGATCACCACGAAGAGCTCCATGCAGACCATCGTCATCGGCATCAAGCAGATGCTCACCACGCAGGACGTTCTCACCGAATGGCAGATCGCCATGACGACGGCCGTGCTGGCGATGCTGCCGCCCGTGCTCGTGGTCATCTTCATGCAAAGGCTCTTCGTGAAGGGTCTCGTCGAGACGGAGAAGTGACGCGCAAGGCGCGTCGCCTTCGTTTCCCAGCGGGAGCCGATCATGCAATCTATCAGAATCCTGGCCGGCGCCTGAGGGCGCAGCGGCCGACGTAAAGGGAAGAGTACAATGGCAGGCGTGACGCTCGATACCGTGCGGAAGGTCTATGCGGGGAATGTGGAGGCCGTGAAAGGCGTATCCCTCGGCATCGAGGACGGCTCCTTCTGCGTGCTGGTCGGCCCGTCTGGCTGCGGCAAGTCCACCCTGCTGCGCATGATCGCGGGCCTCGAGACGATCTCCGGCGGCGAGGTCAGGATCGCCGACCGGGTGGTGAACAAGGTCGAGCCGGCGGACCGGGACATCGCCATGGTGTTCCAGAACTACGCGCTCTATCCGCATATGAGCGTCTACGACAACATGGCCTATGGCCTGAGGAACCGCGGCACTCCCAAGGACGAGATCGAGAAGCGCGTGAAGGAAGCCGCCCGCATCCTCGCCATCGAGCCCTTCCTGGCCCGCAAGCCGCGCGCGCTCTCCGGCGGCCAGCGCCAGCGCGTCGCCATGGGGCGGGCCATCGTGCGCAAGCCTCAGGTCTTCCTCTTCGACGAGCCGCTCTCCAACCTGGACGCCAAGCTGCGCGTGCAGATGCGCGTGGAGATCAAGCGCCTGCAGCGTTCGCTCGGCGTGACCTCGATCTACGTGACCCACGACCAGGTGGAGGCCATGACCCTGTCCGACAAGCTGGTGGTGATGTCGGGCGGCCAGATCGAGCAGGTGGGCACCCCGGCCGATGTCTATCGCCGCCCGGAGACCCGGTTCGTCGCCACCTTCATCGGCTCGCCGCCCATGAACATCCTGCCGGGCCGCGTGGAGGGCCCGGGCCGCGTGTCGGTGGGAGGCCAGATGATCGCGGTCGCGGACATGCGCGAGGGCCTGGCGCAGGGCTCCGACATCGAGGTCGGCCTGCGGCCCGAGGACGTTCAGGCCGGCGGCGCGGCCGGGTTCAGCAGCCTCACCATGGACGTGGACTTCGTCGAGGAGCTCGGCGCGACCCAGCTCTTCCACGGCAAGGTGGCGGGCGCGGAATTCGTCGTGCAGGCCTCCACGGGCCAGATCCCGGCCGAGACCCGCAAGCTGACCCTCTCCATCAGCCCGGCGAACGTCCACCTCTTCGACCCCCGGACGACGAAGCGGCTGGGGCGGGAATAAGGCATCGCACCGCTAATCAGCGGCACCGCTGGTTTCCCTCCCCCTTGTGGGGAGGGCCAGGGTGGGGGTGTCGGCGCCAGCGCCTGATAGGTTATCGCTCACACCCCCACCTCCACCTCCACCTCCTCCCCACCGCAAGTCGGGTGTTCCCGACTTGCGCCAGCAAGAGCCCATCTCAGGCCTGCCTGAGATGGGTGGGGAGGAGAGCCCATCGCGCCCACTTGCACCCGTAAAGCCGATCTCAGGCCTGCGATTGTGAGGCGGAGGCTTCGTGCGCCCCACTCATGCAGCAGCACGCGGATCGGGCAAACGCCCAAGCTCACCCATGAGCAAAGCCCCGCCGTCTGAGGCAATGGGCGCCTTGAACCCCTGTTGCGCCTGGCACCCGGCCCCGTTATCCCTTCTGGCTTGAAGGTGAGGGATCATCATGACGGTCAAGCTCGACGGGGCAACGCTTGGAATTCAGGACGTGGTGCGCGTGGCGCGCCCGGACGCCCAGGGGCGCTACGCGCAGGCCGCGCTGGATCCTGAGGCGCGGGAGCGGATCGCCGCGACCCGGGCCTATATCGACCGGACCTGGATGCATGACGACGCGCCGCTCATGTACGCCTTCAACACGGGCGTGGGCCTGTTCAAGGATCAGCGCGTTCTCATCGCCGACATGGCGGCCTACCAGCGCAAGACCGTCTATGCCCACGCGACCGGCGTCGGCGAGCCCTTCGCCGAGGACGTGACCCGGGCGATGATGCTGCTCAGGGCCAACGCCTTCGCGTCCAACTATTCCGGACCCCAGGTCGAGCTGGTGGAGCGGCTGATCGCCTTCCTCAACGCGGGCCTGCACCCGGTGATCCCCCAGAAGGGCTCCGTCGGGGCTTCGGGCGACCTTGCGCCGCTCGCCCATATGGCCGGCGCGGTCTGCGGCTTTGCGGAAGCCGACATGTTTTATGGGGGCCGGGTCATGCCGGCCCGGGAGGCCATCGCGCTGGCGGGCTTCGATCCCGATTTCGAGCTCGGGGCCAAGGATGCCTCCGCGCTCATCAACGGCTCGACCACGTCCCTGGCGCTCGCGGCCCTCGCGGCGCACGATGCGCGACGCCTCCTGAAGCAGGCCGACATCGCCATGTGCCTGTCGCTCGAAGCCATGCGCGGCGAGCTGGCGGCCTTCGATCCGCGGGTGCACAAGGCCCGGCCCCATCCCGGCCAGGCGCGGGTGGCGCGCAACCTCCTGCGCATCCTGGACGGCACGAAGAGGTGCTCGCAAGCGGCGCGCGACGTGGTCTTTCCCGACGAGCCGCGTCAGCCGGGTCAGCCGGCGAGCCCCCGCGTGCAGGACGTCTATTCCCTGCGCTGCACGCCCCAGGTCCACGGGCCCGTGGTGGAGGCGATGGAATATGTGGAGCGCATCGTCGGCACGGAGATGAATTCCGCCACCGACAACCCGCTGATCTTCGATGACGGCAGGGGCGGCTACGTGTCGATCTCAGGGGGCCATTTCCACGGGCAGTACATGGCGCAGGCCATGGATTTCCTCGCCGTCGCCATGGCGGATCTCGGCACCATCTCCGAGCGGCGCCTGGCGCGCCTCGTCGATCCCACCATGTCCTACGGCTTGCCGCGCAACCTGCTCGCCGGCAAGCGCGGACTCAATACGGGCTTCGCCACGGTGCAGTGCTCCATGTCGGCGCTGGTGATGGAAAACCGCAGCCTTGCGACGCCCGGCTCGGTGGATTCCATCCCGGGCAAGTCCAACGCGGAGGATCACATCTCCAACTCCACCTGGTGCGGCCGCAAGGCCCGCATCATCGTCGAGAACGTGGAGCAGATCGTGGCGGGCGAATTGCTGATGGCCGCGCAGGCGCTCACCCTGGTCGAGCCCATCGCCCGGGACTATCCCCTGGGCAAGGGCTCGCAGGCGGCCATGGACGCCATTCGCGCCGCCATTCCGCCGGCCCTCGAAGGGGATCGCTGGTACGCCACCGAGATGCGCCAGGCCCTCGACCTCGTGCGCTCCGGCGCGGTGGTCGAGGCGGTCGAAAGCGCGGTGGGCGCGCTGGAATGAGGGGCCTCCGGCCTCCTCGCCGTTCGGCAACGCCCTTGTGAGATGACCGGCGGCAACGACGCGGCTATGCCTGATTCCGGTGAGAAGAGGGGAGATCGATGCCACGCGTCACCGTCCGTCCCGTCCGCGCCGAGGACGGGCCCGAACTGATCGCCGCCAACCTCGCCAGCATGGCGCTGCACGAGCCATGGGTGTCCCCCTGCCGCGACGAGATGAGCTTCATGGGCTATCTCGCCCGCTGCGACGGGGAGCGTTCGGTGGGCTTCGTCGCCCGCGAGATCCAAAGCCGCAGGATCGCCGGAATCGTCAACCTGAACGAGATCGTGCGCGGCTTCTTCCAGAGCGCCTATATGGGCTATTACGGCATGGCCGGCATGGAGGGGCGCGGCCTGATGAGCGAGGCGGTGAGCCTCGTGGTCACCCAGGCCTTCGAGGAGCTCGGCCTGCACCGAGTCGAGGCCAACATCCAGCCCGACAACAAGCCTTCCATCGCCCTCGTGAGGGGGCTCGGCTTCCGGCAGGAGGGCTACTCGCCCCGCTACCTCAGGATCGCCGGCGAATGGCGCGATCACGAGCGCTGGGCAATCCTCGCCGATGAGTGGCGGCCCCTGGCCTAGGCAACGATTTTCTTCACGGCCCCGATCAGCACTCGCGCGGCCATGTCCGCGTCCTCGAGCGTGATCGACTCCGCCGGGTTGTGGCTGATGCCGCCCTTGCAGCGCACGAAGAGCATGGCCGAGGGGCAGAGATGGGCCATGGCGACCGCATCGTGGCCCGCGCCGGAGGCGAGGCGCAGGGGTTCGACGCCCACGCCTCTCGCCGCATCCTCAAGGGCCACCGTCAAATCCTTGTCCATGGGCGTGGCGGGCGATTCCATGAACGGCTCGATGGTGAACGAAACCCCGCGCCTTTGGGCGGCGGCCTCGCATTCGGTCACGATGTCCCGCACCAGGGCGTGGCGAACCGCATCGTCGGGCGCGCGGGCGTCGAGGGTGAAGTCCACCCGGGCCGGGATCACGTTGACCGCCCCCGGCTGCACCTGCGCCACGCCCACCGTCGCGACCGTATCGGTGCGCGTGGAGCCCGCCCGCTCCACGATGCCCACCATCTCGGCCAGGGCGGCCAGCGCATCGCGGCGCATGGCCATGGGCACGGTGCCCGCATGCCCCGCCTCGCCGACGATGGCGGCGCGGGCGCGGGTGATGCCGTTGATGGCGGACACGACGCCCACCGGCAGATTCCCGGCTTCGAGCTGCGGCCCCTGCTCGATATGAACCTCCAGATAGCCGCGATAGCGGGCCGGGTTGCGGGCGAGCGCCTCGATGCCGTCCGGGTCGCCGCCGAACCGGGCGAGCGCCTCGCGCAGGGAGACCCCGTCCCTGTCCCGGCCGTCGAGCCAGGCCGGGTTGAAGCGGCCGGCCAGGGCGTGGGACGTCGAGAGATTGGTGGGGAAGCGCACGTTCTCCTCATCCCCGAAGGCCGCCACCTCGATGGGGCAGGAGGGAACGATGCCTTCCTCCCGCAGGGCCTCGACGGCCACGATGGCAAGCACCACGCCGAGGTTGCCGTCATAGGCTCCCGCGTCCACCACCGAGTCGATGTGCGAGCCGAGGACGAGCGCCGGCGCGTCGGGGTTCGATCCCTCGACGCGGCCGATCACGGAGCCGAGGGCATCCATATGGGCGTCGAGCCCCGCCGCCCGCATGAAGCCCAGGGTGGTTTCCGCAGCCCCGCGGTGGGAGGGCGACAGGTAGAGGCGGGTGATCCGGCCGGGCTCGTCCGTGTGCCGGGCGAGCGCCTCGATCATTCTCATGACGCGGCGGCCGAGGGGGATGTTGGATGGGTTCGTCACGGGGTCCGTCATGGGGGCAGAGTTTCAGGAACCGGCCCGCTCCGCAAGGGAGCGGGACCCGTTCCGTGGCTCCTCAGGCCGCGACGCCGAGCTTCTTCTGCAGGCTGGTGGAGGAGGTCGTGTACTGGAACAGGAGCTTCTTCTCCGGATACACGTAGCGGTGCACTTTCTGGGCGGCGAGCGCACCCTCGTGGAAGCCGGACAGGATCAGCTTCAGCTTGCCCGGATAGGTGTTGATGTCGCCGATGGCGAAGATGCCCGGAACGTTGGTCTCGAACTTCTCCGTATCGACGGGGATCAGGTTCTCGTGAAGGTTCAGCCCCCACTCGGCGATGGGGCCGACCTTCATGGTGAGGCCGAAGAACGGGAGCATCACGTCGGCCGCGATCAGGTGCTCCGAGCCGTCGTCCCGGCGGATCGCCGCGCCTTCGAGCACGGGGGCCTTGCCCTTGAGGGAGGTCACCTGGCCGAGGTGGAGGTCCATGTCGCCCGCGGCCACCAGGGAGCGCATCTTCTCCACCGTATGGGGCGCGGCCCGGAAGGCGTCGCGGCGGTGGAGCAGGGTCAGGCGCTTGGCGATGGGCTGCAGGTTCACGGTCCAGTCGAGGGCCGAGTCGCCGCCGCCGACGATGAGCACGCGCTTACCACGGAACATCTCCATCTTGCGCACGGCGTAGAACACGCCCGTGCCCTCATAGGCCTCGATGTTGTCGATGGGCGGCTTCTTGGGCTGGAACGAGCCGCCCCCCGCCGCGATGATCACCGACCGGCAGATGAAGGTGGTGCCGTTCTCCGAGGTCTTCACGCGAAAGAGCGGCGCCTCGGGGGTGCCGAGGGATTCGAGGCTTTCCACCATCTCGTTCAGGTGGAAGGTCGCGTGGAAGGGCTCGATCTGCGCCATGAGGTTGTCCACGAGGCCCTGGCCCGTCACCATGGGAAAGCCCGGAATGTCGTAGATCGGCTTCTCGGGATAGAGCTCGGCGCATTGGCCGCCCACCTTCGGCAGGATGTCGATCAGATGGCATTTGATGTCGAGGAGACCCAGCTCGAACACGGCGAACAGGCCCACAGGCCCGGCCCCGATGACCACGACGTCGGTTTCGATTGTGTCCATGAACAGGCTCCTTCGAGAGACCCTGTCGAAAAGCACGGTCTCCGGTCTTTGGCAATGCGGCAGGCTCGACGGTCAGGCCCCGGTGGGCGCGAGGGTGACCTCCAGGCCGTCGAGGTCGGGGCTCCAGAGGATCTGGCAGGACAGGCGGGAGTTGGGGTGGGTCACCACCGTGTCGAGCTGGTCCTCCTCCTCGGAGGAGGCGGGATAGAGCCTGCCCAGCCATTCCTCGGCGACGAAGACGTGGCACGTGGCGCATTCGCAGGCCCCGCCGCACAGGCCCTCGATGGGCAGGCCCCAGTCCCGGATGATCTCCATGACCCGCCAGCCCTCGACGGCCTCGAGGGTATGGCGCTGGCCGGCCCGGTCGGTCACATGGATGACGCCCATGAAGCGGGATTTCCTTACGGGTAAGGTCTGGGGAATGGCGCGGAAGCAGGCGCCGGATAGCCTGGATATCGTGCTTTCGGCCCGTTCCGTCAATGTCTTAGGGCCCGTTTGTTTGGGCTTTCCGCGGGCCTTTCCCCCATCCCTTTCAGGGCTGCCTGAGAGAGGGTTTCACTCGCGCAAGCCGGCGCCGAGCGAGCCCCTCTCCCTACCCGTCTCGGGTCTGCCTGAGATGGGCTTCGTCTTGTGCAGGGAGCGCGACAGGCTCTCCACCCCACCCATCTCAGGCCTGCCTGAGATGGGCTCTTGCTTGCGCAAGTCGGGAACACCCGACTTGCGGTGGGGAGGAGGTGGAGGTGGGGGTGTGAGCGCCGGACCTTCATAGGCTATCGCTCACACCCCCACCCTGGCCCTCCCCACAAGGGGGAGGGAAAAGGAGGCGCGGCTCCGAGCCAGGGATTCCCTTCCCCTCCGCTTCGCTCCGGCCGGGAATGACACTGAACCTGTGACACTGCGCGTGAAGCTTGGTGTCATCCTGCCGATCCTTCGGATCGGACCGGCGAGCGAAGCGAGGGAAGGGGATCGCTGCAGAATAGAGCGCCCTGGAGGCATAGGGCCAAGTCTGCTGCTGTCAAAGATCCAACACCTTCGGGCCGGAGCCGTATGGCTCCAGCCTGAAGGGTTGCTCGAGGGGTGGCGCGAGAGGCGGTCCGGCTCGATGTGTGTTGATAATGCTAGAGCCGGGTGGCCCTCGCGCACGGTTCTTTTAGGCAAACAGGCGACGCGACCCTGCCGATCGTCAGCTCAGGCGGGGCTCCTCTGAGGAAGCCTGGCCTTGAGGCTGCGGGCAGGCCCGGCGTGCAGCCTGGGCCTCTCGTCACAAGGATTGCGAGCCCCTGCACGAGACCGTGCCCTGCCC
>JAESGY010000076.1_pt1 | contig 91786 bp, 104 predicted proteins | sample 9269841 | NCBI WGS metagenome assembly JAESGY01 (sample SAMN17022865, study PRJNA683097) | algae metagenome | isolation source: Spirirestis rafaelensis WJT71-NPBG6 and co-occurring heterotrophs from... | place: USA: Pinto Wells, Joshua Tree National Park, Colorado Desert, CA | collected 2006-08-15 | reverse complement strand
TCCTTCGGGTAGCGATGATACAACTCTGCGAAGGCAATCTGGACAGCGCGCATCTGCACCTTGTCGGTGTAGTGCGCCCAGGCCAACGCGATGTAGTCTGCCTCGGCCTCGACGGCGGCAAGCAAGGAGGTGCCGAGGATCAGGCGATGATTGATGCGCCCCCGACCCTCACGCCCGAGGCGTTCCGCAAGTGCGACTTCGCCAGGTTTCCACTTCAGACCTGGGAGAGATGTGGTCATTTCTCTACCTCAGAACAGCTTTGTCCCTCTGGAGAACTCCGGTGCGGCGAGGTCTTTAGCGAGAAGCAGGCACGGCGGTCGGAGCGGGAACCGCCGTGCCTGACCATGGACGATACTGCGGAGCTACTCACGTCCTATAGTCAGATTAAGCGTATCCGATTGCTGGAGCCGAGCGCAGGCCAAAGCGAAGTAGAGGGCACTCCAATTTGGCGGAGCCTCAGATTGTGGTTCACGCTTCCTGAGTACCCCAACCAAAGAGAAGCGCCTCGGCGTAAATGACACCAGGATCGGGACCTATAAGCGCGAAACGCCCCAAGCGCCTTTGTGTGTTACTGTGCCTTATGAAACCGGAGATATCCTTCAGGAGGCGCAGAGGATGCAGGTTCAAGCGGTCCATCATGTTTCCATCGCGACACGGGACCTTGAACGGTCCCTGACCTTCTACAGCGGTGTCCTCGGTCTGACGCCTGGGCCCCGGCCCAAGTTCCTAGTGGGCGGTGCCTGGCTCGACATGGGCTCCACGCAGGTCCATCTCGTGGTTCACCCCGAGGGTACCTTCCGGACCAACTCTGAGATCGACAACAACGACTGCCACTTCGCCCTGCGGGTGGAGGACTTCGATGCCGCGCTCGATAACCTGATCCGGCATGGCTACGCTGAGAACGCCCCTGAGGGAAGCGGGAGGAAGCTCCTGGTGAAGCGCCATGGGCCCGCAGGCTTTCCTCAGGTCTATGTGCTGGACCCGGATGGGCATGTCGTGGAGATCAACGCGAGCGGCTGACCAGAGCCCTGAGCACGCCCATTTCGGCTCAGCCCGCTGCAACCTTTATAGGTCCTGAGCCTGGCTTCCATGTGCTTTCGTTGTAATCCTTCGAGCCCTCGCGCCTCCGCTGGCGGCGGTGACAATCAGAATATCTGGTGTGTCGGATCAGACGACCGGGAGCGCGATACGCAGGTCGCTGCCTGAAAGACTGACCCGCCTTGCTGGTAATGGATCGTTAACTAGTGAGTTGGTACGAAGCTGCTTCAGATGTTGTTCCTACATTCTGGCAACTTCCAAGCGCCCCAGCTTTCTGCGGGCGCTTTTTCTTTGCGCTCTCAGCCGCAAAAAGGCCCGACGGCGATCAAGGTGTTGGTCCGTCGGGCCTGACTATGGGATCTGCGGGGGGCTGGATGGCCCATAGCTGACTGAGCTTAGATTGACCTACCTGACTGGGCATTGGCTAAGGCGAAGTATCGGGCGCGCTCTTCCGGCCAAGCCGGTGCCCGAAAGAGGGGTCCACGTTGCCGAGGCATACCGGAAAAGGAAGCGCCCCGGTACACAACCGGGGCGCTTAGGTCAGACGGGAAAGTCGCCGGAGCAGATTGGCCAACGTTTTTCATTGAGCCATTGAGTTCTCTCAGTCCGGTGGTATGAAGCCTTCCCCCAGAGATTCGCCCCTACAGGTGCTCTGGCAACTTCAGAGCGCCCGCAAACAGGGGCGCCTTTTTTTGATTTCATGCGCCCTGCACCTCAGGTGCGGCCCGTGACCCATTCTCGTGACAGGTTCAGCGGGCGGACGCCTTCAGTACCTCAAGGACGGGGTGTGACTGGGCTCTGGATCTTGACCAGGCGCCCGGTGAGCGGATCGAGAATGGTCATGGCCCATCCTCCCGACCAAGCTCTTGAGATGAGATTGCACGCTGCAGCCAACAACACGATCATCGGAGCCCCCACCCCTTCCCATCAGGTGGGGCTATTTACGGCTACGCTGTCTCTGCGGGCAATTCAGCCAGTCAGTCTAAGACGCGGGAAGGGGAACTTTCGAGCGCAGCCCAACGGACTCGGCTTTTTGGATCAAAGTCGGTGCGGTGAAGCCGTCTCATCAAACCAGATCCGGCTAGACCAGACAAAGCTAAGCTCCGCCTGCGTCGGTGAGCTAAGGTATTATCTCACGCTTGAAGATTTCGCCTGTCGCTTTCAGTGCAAACTCTACCCCCGCGTCAGGGGGATGAGTTCCATGCAGGTACAGGTCGCAAAACACGCCCCTCTCGGTCGGGGTCGTTCGGACAAAGCAGGACCGGCTGGTCCGGATGAGATCGGCCGTTCTCTCGATCGCTGCCAGCCTCTCCCAGTAGTAGGGCCCATGTGAGATTCTGCAGCGAAGCCGGAAGGATGACATCAGCCTGCATCGCGGATCTCGGCGCCTCCCAGCCACTTCTGGGCCTCCTCCAGGCTGCCGAACGTGTGTTCCGCCTCGGTGAAGGGAGCGGGTTTTGGGTGCATGTTCTCCAGAAGCTCCGCCGTCCAAATTGTAGGGGTCTTTGTGCCATCGCGGACTAGGCTGGCGATAACCACCCCGTTCAGCAGTACGTCATAGCTGCCCGGAGCCAGCAGAGAGAGTGTGTAGGTCATTCCTGTTCTCCACCCTTGTGTCGGCTCTTTATGGAGCTCGATCATCACCGGGCCACTCTGGTTCTACGGTGTTGCCTGGAAGGCTCGCCGAGCCCGCTCACGCAGTTCATCCAACTCGTCTTGGAGCGAGTTAATCTGCCCCTCTATCTCCTCGAACGATGTGCACTCCGGAGTGATGAGCAGGCTCCCATCCTCGCCACGGGTGTAGCGCAGGAGAGCGATCTTGACGGTTGCCGGGGCGTCTGGGGTTCCGGGCTGGATGTCGAGTTCAAAAGCTCCTAGCAGGTGCATGGGCACTTCCCTCTATTAACATCTGTTCAGAAAAGGAATGGCTAAGCTGAAACGCTACCCTTGGTGCGAGGTTAGACAAGGCAGACGCATTTTGCGGCTAAACATAGAGAGACTGGAGGGCTCATGGCCGACACTGCCGTATCACAGCCTCTTCGCACCATCGAAGCCCATCTGCCCGCAACCCTCCTCATAGTCCAATTACGTGCCAGTCATGCGGAACTCCTTGCGCTGCCGGTTCCCCACCGCCTGGCTGAGATCCTTCAACGCCCTCCGCAAGCCTCGCCTCACCTACACGAGCGAAGCCTTACCGCTTCAGCAGAAGATCGGGTGTGGTCGTGATGAGATCCGCGCGGCGCTTTATGACCACCATCGGTCCTGACCCGCGCCAATCCCGTTCCACGCCTTGTCTATGATGGTGGCGCGTAGGCTATAGCGACTGGGGTCGCGATCAGCCACCCGCTCTAGGACGTCGGACATAGCATCCGTACTTTTGGTAATGTCGTAGAGAAGTTCGCCGAGACGCCGGATCGAATGCCGACAGGCTGCCCCCACGGGGTCGTCTAGGATCTCGCTGACCTCAGCATCCTCGCGGGAGGCGAGTTCATCTAACGTCCGGATCTTGATTGGGGTAGCAGTGGACTTGTTGGGGCTGGCCGGCCGTGTCTGTGTGCGCTTGACGATCTCGTTGAGGAGATCGTCAAGGGCGAACACAATGCGCTCGATGTCTTCGACTGTGCTCACTGCTGCACTTCCTTCCGGAGCCGCACGCCAGCGCCGGTTCCATTCTCGGGAATGAACTCAACACCCGCTGCTTCCAGGGCTCGTCGCAAAACCTCCAAGGTGGCGTTCTGTGGCGAAGACCGTCCACTTTCGAAATTGCGAATGGTTGCGTTCCCAACTCTGGCAGCGTCCGCGAGCTGCTGTTGAGACCAATCAAGAAGGGCGCGGGCAGCGCGGCACTGAGCTGGGGTCATCATGGTCTAGCCTTATCACAGATCCTGAGCATTTTCGATAGCCCTAGCGAAAATCGCTTGCTAGATGGATCTATAGCGATTACCGTTACCAATAGCGAAAATCGCTAGTAGAGCCGCATTTCACCTTACAGGAGAACGCGCCATGAGCATGGACCGCGAACAGGAAAGCTTTGTCTCTCGCCGCACGATCCTCGCAGCCGCGTCAGCGGCCCTCGCCGGGACGGCACTTGCAGCCACATCTCGTCCCAGTCTGGCCTATGAGGGCCCGGATGCGGAGTTGCTCCGACTCGATCGGGAGCATGATCGAGCTTATGCCTGCGCTCTCCACGGCAGTGAGGGTCTAGCTGAGGAAGTCTACGACGAAGTCTGCGAGACCGTGATCGATGTGGAACACACCATCCGCCACATCCCTGCACAGGCTCTCGCAGGACTGGCAGTCAAGGCAAGGGTAGCGTCCGTCTACTTCGATCCGGACTGCGGCGATCCGCTGATGATGGGGATCTTCACGTCCCTGGTGGAGGACATTCTCCGCATGGCCCATGCCACTGCCAAGCATCCGATTGCTTTGCCGTACCCTAGGGAAACCTAGGCTGTGACCCGCGCTGAGTATCGCAGGTGGCGCTTCTATGCCGAGGCGCTAATCGAGCAGGCCATCCAGATCCTGAACGAGATTGACGGGGATGCAGATCTGGAGGACGGCGGGGACGTGGAACCGTCCCTCGTCTCCCCTGCTGGCGGTGAAAGTCAGATTGTCTGGAGCGCCGGCTGCGATGATGATCGAGAGCACTCTTTGCAAGCCGCGGTGTGAAAATCAAACAGGCGACAGGAGGAATCAATGCAGTCCGACTTCGAGTTCATCAAGTATGTGGTCGATAAAAGCGACATGTCAGATGACGACAAGAATTTTATCAAGACCTCCCTCTGGGCCAGTGAGGAAGTTCCAGAAATCACCACCGCGGAGCAGTACGAAGCTTACTCGAAACTGGAAGCTGAACTTCGCCGTGGGCTTCCCGACAGTAGCAGCCCGGAGTTTGACCAAGCTTTCATTGAGTGGTCGCGATCTCGGGAGGGAATTCTCGCCACGTCCTATGGGGCCAAGATGGTCGAGTGGGAGAATCAGCAGGAGGGTAGTGGGCCAGACAAGGATCACGCTGGATAAGGGCACCACCTGTTACCCTGAATGTTACCCGGAGCTTACTTTTGTGGAAAGTTTTAGGGGTCGATTTGCTTCTAACCTATTGATTTTGAAGTGGTACAGCCGCCCCGGCTCGAACGGGGGACCCCCAGATCCACAATCTGGCAGCCACACTGATCATAAGCGATCAGTAAGCATCATAGCACCAAATTCCGTTGACAATTTAATGGGGACCACCAGATCATGTGATCCGAGACGATCGCTGGTATGCATCAGCCTGCTTACCAGCTGCTTACCAGCAGGATCCCATGCGCCTCTCAAAGCAGTCCGTTTCCAGCCTCCAAATTCCCGCCGGAAAGCCCTACCACATCGAATGGGATGAGGTGCTCCCGGGCTTTGGAGTCCGCATCAACCCGACGGGCAAAGTCTGGGTGGTGCAGTACCGCGCTAATGGGAAATCCCGCCGCGAAACCATCGGTCGTGTGGATACTGTTCCCCTCGATGCGGCTCGCGAGAAGGCGAAGAAGACACTTGCGAAGGTGCACTTGGGATCAGACCCCCATGCCGAGAAGGCACAAGCCAAAGCGCGCGCGAAGATCACCTTTGAAGCTGTCGCTGAGCGGTACCTGAAACATGCGCAGGAGCGCTTGAAGCCGCGCAGCTTCGAGGAGGTCGAGCGTCACCTGAAGAAGCATTGGCAGTCCTTTCAGGGACTGCCCACCAGTGAAATCACACGGGCTCTGGTCGCGAACCGCCTCGAGGAGATCGCTGAGCAGAGCGGGCCTATTGCGTCCAACCGTTCCCGTGCCGCCCTGTCTGCGCTTTTCGCTTGGGCGGTGGCAGTTGGGCTCGCTGAGTCCAATCCGGTTGTGGGCACCATGAGGGTGGCCAGCGAAGTGTCCCGCGAGCACGTCATCATGGACGACGAATTTGCTGCAATTTGGAGAGCCTGTCGTGATGATGATTATGGCCGTATAGTTCGACTTCTGATCCTAACAGGCCAGCGGCGCGACGAAGTTGGCGATATGCGGTGGTCGGAGGTGGACCTCATTAGGGGCCTCTGGACCATTCCCCGCGAACGCACGAAAAATGGACTGACGCACGAGGTTCCGCTTAGTCACGTGGCCTTAGAGATTCTGCAGAGCATTCCACGTCGTGCTGGACGTGAGTTCGTGTTTGGGGAGGGTCGAGGCGGATTTAGCGGCTGGTCGAAGTCAAAGACTCGGCTGGATGCCCGGGTGCTAAAAGCCGGGTCGACCATCCGGCCCTGGCGGCTTCACGACCTTCGCCGAACAACTGCTACTCGCATGGCAGAGACGGGTGTCTTGCCCCATGTGATCGAGGCAATCCTCAACCACGTTTCGGGCCACAGAGCAGGTGTTGCTGGGATCTATAATCGTGCGACCTACCAGAAGGAGAAGCGCGAGACTCTCAAGAGATGGGCAGATTACATCCTCGAACTAAAAGATGAACCAGCTGACGGCACTATGAGCACCTAACAAGACTATCGTTGGACGAAGCGCTAGGTGATAAGGGCTGAGGCGAGCGAAAGGAAAGCAGTCTAGATGTCAGCTCCGCGTTCGTAGCGGATCGCGAGCCTGCGGAACTACCCGTACCAAGCGAGTGTGCGCTCCACAACCTAGCGATAGCGTCCCAGCGTCGCGCTGCTGTCAACCCACGCCGGGCGGTGTGCGGTTGGATGTGGCGCTGGTTCAGAGCACGCCAGCAACGGTGGTGACTATAAGCTTTGCACACACAGTCTACACCAAGAGCTCCTCAATCAGACTGATCTGGATTGGGCATGTGGATCACCCAACAGGGTACGCCAAAACGCGCCCAGCTCACTGTCACGGAGAACGCGGCGCTCGCTGCCCTCGGGTCCGCCAGCGTCAAAAGGCAACAACGTCTGCAGTTGCCAGAAAACTGGCTAGCCCGAGGAAGCTAGAGGGGCAGCCAGATCTACAGGCCAGTGAGCCGTGCTAACAGTGGTGAGCCTTCAGCGTCCGTGGGCGAACATCACGTGCCTGACCTGCGTGTATTCGGTAAGAGCCATCATGGAGAGGTCGCTGCCGTAGCCGGAGTTTCGCATTCCACCGTGTGGCATCTCGGTCGCGAAGACGCCGTGGGTATTGACCCATGTCACACCATAGCGCAAGGCGGCGGAAAGTTGGGCCGCGCGTCCTTGGTTGCGTGTCCAGATCGACGAGGCAAGGCCGTAGGATGAAGCGTTGGCCCAGCCGATCACCTGGCCTTCGTCCTTGAAGGGCGTGATCGAGACTACGGGGCCAAAGACCTCCTTCTGCACGATCTCTGAATTCTGGCTCGCCGCGATGAGCGTCGGCTCGTAGAAGAAGCCCTTCCGATCGGGGATACCGCCACCTGTGATCACCGTCGCCCCGTCGGCTTGGGCGCGGTCCACGAAGCCGGCGACACGATCGCGTTGCCTCTGCGTGATCAGTGGTCCGATCTCGGCCCCGGCCTCGTCCGGGCCTCCATAACTGATAGAGGCGATGGCTCGTCCGAGATCGGAAACGAGACGGTCGTAAATCGGGGCCGCCGCGTAGACATGACAGGCGGCCGTGCAGTCCTGACCGGCGTTGTAGAAGCCTGCCTCCTTGAGGGTCTCGATCAGGCTCGGAAGATCCGCGTCGTCGAACACGATGACGGGTGCCTTGCCTCCAAGCTCAAGATGCGTGCGCTTCATGGTTTCCGCCGCTGTAGCCAGGATCTTGCGCCCGGTGCCCACATCGCCCGTCAGGGACACCATCCGAACCAAGGGATGCGAGACGAGCCGCTGGCCGACAAAAGCCCCAGTCCCGGTTACGATGTTCACGACGCCCGGCGGCAACACCTCCGCGAAGATTTCAGCCAGCTTCAACAGGGTCAGGGGCGTATGTTCCGAGGGCTTGATCACGACCGTGTTCCCGGCGGCAATGGCCGGCGCGATCTTCCAGGCCGCCATGAGTAGCGGATAGTTCCAGGGAGAGATCGAGGCGACCACGCCGACCGGATCGCGCCGCAGCATGCTGGTATGCTGACCGTTGCGGTACTCGCCCGCGGGCACGCCCGGCATGCTCCGCGCGGCGCCGGCAAAGAAGCGGAACACATCCACTACATTCGGAATCTCGCCGCCCAGCACATAGCGGTGTGGCTTGCCGCAATTGTCGGCTTCGAGCCGTGCGAAGTCCGCGGCGTTGGCTTCGATCCCGTCCGCAATCCGCAAGAGCGCCCTCGAACGCTCGCGGGGCGTCAGAGCAGCCCAGGCAGGGAATGCTGCCTCTGCAGCCGCCACGGCACCGTCGACTTGAGCCTCACTGGCGCTGGCAAGAAACACCATAAGTTCGCCGGTGGCCGGATTCACCACTGGTTCGGCGGCTCCCTCACCGGCTTGGAAACGACCGTTTACAAAAAGCTGTGCCTGATTAAACATGATTAAGTTCCTGTGAAATGTGCGTTCCGTCGTGAGCCGGAATGACCTTGCCTCGGAGAACATTGCCGAAGAGACGGAGGAGAGCCTGGGACTCAGGATTGTTTTCAACCTGCCACTCCGGATGCCATTGCACCGCGAGGATGGAGGATGCACCTACGCGTGCAGAGACGGCTTCAACGACGCCGTCGAGGGCCGTCGCTTCAACCGAGAGCCCCAGGGCCAATCGATCGATACCTTGGTAATGCACCGAGTTGACCACGATGGTCGATGCCGCCAGCGCGCGGGCGAGAACGCCTTCTTCCATGAGGCGAACCTCGTGACTGTGTCCAAACATCGAATCCATATCGGCATCGGCTGGGGCATGATGGCTCAGGGTGCCGCTGCCCGTTGCGAGGTTGCGTCGCAGGGTTCCGCCGAGAGCGACATTGATTTCCTGCAGGCCACGGCAAATGCCGAGAACAGGCTTGCCAGCTTTGACCATCTCCGAGAACAGCCGCCTCACGACTTCGTCCCGCCCCTCGTCGAACGGTCCTTCAGCCCCGGCATCGGGCCCGCCGTAGACCCGGGGGGCTATGTTGGACGGGCTGCCGGTCAGAAGGCAGCCATCGATCATGCTCGCCAAGCGCGGCGCCTCAATGAAATTGGGCAGGCTCGGGATGATCACCAGAGAGGCGTTCATATGCTCAGCCGCGGCGAGCAGATAGCGCTGCATCACGCTGGCGGCGACCTCTCCAGCAACCATGCGGTTGCAGGCGATCACGCCGAGGAGCGGTCGTTGAGATTCACCGGAGTTGTTTTGCAGCGCGGTCGTCAGGCCGATCATGGCGCTGGGCTCCTCACGGATACGGTCAAAGTTAGGTCGAAATAACCTGTGCCCGGCCTTCCGGCAGGTGTACCGTCACTCTCTCCCCCACAGAGAAGTCATCGGATGCGGGAGCCAGGCATTTGAGGCGCAGATCTCCCATGCGGAGTACGTAGCGAATACGGGCGCCAAGAAAGACCCGGGTCTCCACCGTCGCGAGGAAATCGCCGGACAGGTCGGGCCTAGCAGGAGAGAGCTTTAGATCCTCTTGGCGAAGAACCAGGTGAGTTTCGCCCCGCGGCTTCGTACCCACCGCAACGGCGATCGTTTCACCGTTCGGCAGCTGGGCCTGAGGCCCCGCTACGCCCTCAACGACCTTTACAGGGACGAGATTGGCGGAGCCTAAGAATTCGGAGGCGAACCCTGTGTGGGGAGATGCGTAGATGGTCTGAGGATCTCCGACCTGCTCGATGCGACCGCTATTCATCAGCACGACCACTTCTGAGAGGCTGAGAGCCTCCTCCTGGTCATGGGTGACGAAGACGGTGGTCAGCCCCAGCCTGCGGTGAAGCTCGATCAACTCCACCTGCATGTCCTCACGTAGGCGGGCATCGAGATTCGACAGCGGCTCGTCGAGAAGAAGAATCTTCGGATCGGATACGATGGCCCGGGCGAAGGCGACACGCTGCTGCTGGCCGCCTGACAGTTGGCGCGGCATTCGGTCCGCGAGGTTGCCGAGTTGAACGGTCTCGAGAGCAGCCTGGACGCGCTCGTCCTGCTCTGCCCGCGTGCCTCTGCGCCGCATCCTCAGAGGAAACTGGACATTCTCACGTACGCTCATGTGCGGCAGAAGCGCATAGGATTGGAACATCATGGCGATGTCCCGGGACTCCGGCGGCAAGCCTGTCACGTCGCGCCCATCAATGCGGACGGACCCACGCGTGACGCTCTCCAGCCCGGCAATGATACGCAGAAGCGTCGTCTTTCCGCAGCCGCTCGGGCCAAGCAGGCTCACGAACTGACCACTTTCGATGGCGAGGGAGATGCCGTGCAGCACCTGTGTCGAGCTAAAGGATTTCACGATTTCGGTAAGATCAAGGGTTGCCATGTCAGGTGCCGACGAAGCGTTGAATGCCGAGGAACCGGTCGATCACCGCGATGAGCAGGATCGTGAGCCCCATCATCAGGGTCGAGACAGCCGCCACGGTAGGATCCGGACTGAATTCAAGCTGGTTGTAGATTTGGATCGGAAGGGTCACGAGGTCGGGCGTCCGCAGGAACAGGGCAACGACGGCTTCATCGAATGAAATATTGAAGGCGAAGAAGGAACCCGCCGCGAGGCCGGGCGCGCATTGCGGCAGCACCACATGGCGGATCCGCTGCCATCGGCTTGCTCCCATGGTGCGTGCGGCTTCCTCGAGGAAAGGATCGGAGTCCGCAAGAACCGCAAGCGTTGTGCGGATGACGTATGGCAAAGCAATCACCGTATGGCCAATCCACAAAACTGGGAGAGAGACCGGCCCGACGCTTGCACTCCACAGCATGAGCAAGCCGATAGCGAAGATAATGGACGGCAGGATAAGGGGTGAAAGGAAAAGACCGGCGAGAATTCCGGTGCCTGGAAGCCGTCGGCGATGGAGAGTGATTGCCGCTCCAGCTCCAATGACAGTTGCGGTCACTGTGACCAGCACGGCGAGCTGAAGGCTCGTAACAAGGGCCCCCACATAGGCGTTCGACTCGAAAATGGCACCGAACCAGCGGAGTGAGAATCCTGCCGGAGGAAAGGCGATGAACTGGCTCTCCGAAACAGAGACACCCGCAACCACTATCAGCGGGCCAAGTACGAAGACGAGCGTCAGCGCCACGAACACCCATGTGAGTACCTTCAGCCAGCCGGGAACGCCTCTAACCATGACGTTGTCCTGAGAGCCTGATGTAGGGCGTCAGCGCAAGGAGAACGCCGATCAGAAGGATGACCGACTGAGCCGCCGCAAAATTCCATTCCAGCGTCTTAGTCGCGGCATCGTAGATGGAGCTGGCCACTACGGGGAGCCTGACGCCGCCAAGCAGTGACGGGGTGACAAACGAGCTGACCGACAGCGTAAAGGCCAGGAGAGAACCGGCCAGAATTCCAGGCATCGCGAGCGGAAGCACAACGCTGCGCAAAGTTGCTAGGAAGCTCGCGCCCATGGTTCGCGCCGCCTCCTCCAGACGGCGATCGATCTTCATGACGACGCCGAGAATGGAGAGAGCCGTGAACGGGAGCAGAACCTGGACCATACCTATGACGATCGCTGCTTCCGTATGCATCAGGGTGAAATTGCGCCCGACGAATCCGAGCTTCCAAAGGGAGAACGGGATCAATCCGCCGCGCCCGAGCACAACCATCCAGCCGAATGTGCGTACGACGACGCTCGTCATCAGGGGCAGGATGATGAGTACAATGAGCCAGAGCCGCAGCTGCGGGCTGACCCGGGCCATTACATAGGCCAGCGGAAAGCCGACGGCAGCGCAGATGATGGTGATCAACAGGGACAGGTATATCGTGCGCCACACCACGCCGAGGTAATAAGGATCGGACAGGAAGCGGACGAAATGCTCGGCGGTCACGCCTCCGTCTGCCCCGACGATGCTAAGACGCAGCATCTCGACAAGAGGAAGGACGAAGGCGAGCGCAAGCAGGAGAATGCCGGGGCCCGCGAGTGCAATGTCTTCGATGCGATCACGCATGGCGAGCCCCGGTCAAACAATCAGCGGGCGATCAGCTTCTTCCAGCGCTCGACCAGCGAAGCGCGGGCGGCATCCACCTCGACAGGATCGAAGCGTATCAGGCCGGACACTGCCTGCTCACCATAGATGACCTCCTTTGCAAGAGTGTCGTCGAGCTTGGTCCTCTTGTTAGTGGGCGAGTAGCGCAGCTCACGAGCCCAACCCTCCTGCACTTCGGCGGAGAGAGAAAAGTCGATAAACGTTTTCGCCAAACCATGGTTGGGACGGTTTGCCACAAGGTTTGCCGTGAGATAGACGGCTGGCGTGCCTTCGGCGCCCTGCACGAATTCAATTGGCAGGCCTGCTTTGCGTAAGGTGTAGGCATAGTCCTGCGCATAAGGGGCGACCCAGGCGTCGTTCTGCGCGAAGTTCTGTTGCATCTCGGGCGACGTTGACACGACAACGGCGCTATCGAGCAGGTCTTTCACCGCAGTGAAGCCCGGCTCCGGATTCTTGATGTCGCCGCCCTTGACCTTGTTTATCATCAGGAAGCCCAGTAGGCCATAGCTGTTGGATAGGTCGGTCAGGACAACGTGGTCCTTGTATGCAGGATCCCAGAGGTCAGCCCAGCGCGCCGGCTTCTTGGGCGCCTTGTCCTTGTTGTAGAGGAGACCAATGGCGGCAACCGCGTGAACCGGCCCTTCGCCTCGCGACAGCCCCTCAGTGGCGAACGGATAGAGATCCTTTGCGTTCGGTAGCTCTTCCGCCTTGACCGGCGAGATCAGCCCTTCTCGAGCGGCCACGACTTCCTGTCCGCCAGAGAAGTGGATAACGTCGAACTGTGGAGATGCCTTCTGGGCGCGCAGCTGCGCCAGGGCGTCGGCCGAGTAGGCTGTGACGACCTGAACGTCCACATCGTACTTCTTCATGAACGGCTCGATCACGAGCTTCCGGTGGATCTGCTCGTAGGCACCGCCATAGGAGTTGATGACGAGCTTGTCTTTGGCTGCAGCCGGCGTGACGAGAGCCGTTGCTACGGCAAGAGCTGCCGCGATTTGTGAGACTCTGGCAAACATTGTTTTCACCCTCTGGTTTGTTGCACAGGTTCAGGCTACGCTGTTTCAGGCCAAGCGCCCAACTTCTACAGTCTGGATGCCTTCGATACGAATGCTGCGGCATGCGGCAGCCACCTCTTCGAGACCCTCGGTCATACGTCCGAAGATGTTGCAGGGGGTCCAGCCGATCGGCCCGAAGATGCGCCCCCCGTTGTCGTAGAACATGCCGATCTCCCAGAACTCGTCGGTCATACCCTTCATGAGATTTTTAGCTTGGTAGAACCACAGGAGCTCTCCTGCGATGGGGAAGCAGGTCTGGTTCTCGGCCGGAATCGAGAGAGGATCGAAGGTCTGCGCCTCGGCCGGAAGCCCGGTCATGATCTCAGGCCCAGCGAACATGGCATGACCGGCTGGCATTCGGACGGGATTGACCAGAGCGCTCCAAATCGTGTCGCAGGTGACAGGAGCATTTTCCCAATAGAGATCGATGTTTCCCTGAACATCCTTGTCGACGAACTTTAGGTAAAGGCGGCGTGTTGTCATGAGCTGATCCCCAAGGCCGGGAGCAAACCCAGCCAGCATTTGCCACGAAAGCGTTGCAGCCAAGGCAGAACAAGTCCAATTATCGTTCTATATCGCGACGATAAAAAATATTTATTAGTCGCGTCTGTCGATCCAGACAAGGCTCGGATTGGCCTCAGCGCAAAAGTCTGCTGCGGTTCGCCGGGCCAACTGCGCCACTCTCTCGGTCAAAAGAGACCCAGGAACCGGGCAGTAACTCGCAATGAATGTCAAAGGTGGAAAAGGCTTGTTGATCTGCACTTGAACCAGTTCGCCCGATGCAAGCTCCCGTTCCACCACGATGGTTGGAATAGCAGCCACTCCGAAACCGTCGAGAGCCAGACGGATCATGGTCGGCAGGGAATTGGAGTTCGACAACTGGGAAGCAAGAACACTCTCGTCTTGGAAATAGGGCGCGATCATCCGATACGGCGGCGAGCCACGTGGGAACGTGATGAGCGGCATGGCTCCTAATTCCGCGACTGAATAGAGCTGGTCGCGTTTCACAAGCTTCGGGCTTCCAACCCAGGCCATCGCATAGGAGCACACGACAAAGCTGCGATAGCCCTCCTCCAGAACAGGATCGAGACAGAAGGCGATATCCAGTTCACCGCTTTTCAGGTGCTGGTTGAGGCTGAAGGTCGAATCTGTAACGATCTCGATCTGCGAACCTGGATAGGTCTGCCGCAGCTGCTCGTAGAGGCGCGGAAGCCACGTCTGGACGATCGCGTCAATGGCGCCAATCCGCAAAGTGACAGGAATGCTTTCTGGGTCCGTAAAACCTAGCTTCAGGTTATCGAAGTCAGTCAGCATCTTTTTGATCACCCGCAGCGCCTCGTGACCGGCTGGGGTGAGGTGAAACTCGCGCCCTTCACGATCGATCAACAGGACCCCCAACTCCCGCTCGAGGGCGGCCAAGCGAGACGATATTGCAGGTTGGGTCGTGTTAAGGTGTTTCGCAGTCCGTCCGAAATGACGGAGGCGCGCCAGATGCACGAACGTTTCGAGATTTGCGAGCTTCATTGCGGACATCTTCCTTGTTGCCCGAAGATACCGACCACCTCATGAATGTGAAGCTTCGCCTTCTGACTGGCTTTTTGGTGTATAAGATAGCAAAAAATCTGCCGTTTCACAGTGCGGAACGTTTTGTGATTAAATGCGTCCAGAACTCCCGCAGAAAGTTCGCTCTCTTGCTCCACCTGGCTTTGCTCAAAGGCTCAAGCAGGTACGGCGACCTGGTACAGACTGAGACGCCTTACGGCAGCATGGACCATTGACTCCTCATCGCTTAGTTGATGGGTCGCGGGCGGCGTGGATTGGTTCTCCACCCCTTCGTCACGCCCATGCCAGACGAGAGGCGGACCTTTAGGGCCTTCCACGCTGGAAAGATCCAACCGGACCTCCTCCAGCGTCCCGTATTCTTCATAAGCAGGCAAGTAGGCGGGAGAGGCGCAGGTCACCCACTATCGATGCTGCCCAATAGGAAAAACCTGGCACTCTACCAGCATAATGCCGGCGTTCGGACTGGCGCATCCCACAGCGCCTCGAGTTCTCCGTCCAGCATTGTCACCGTCAATGAGCACCCTGCCATTTCAAGCGACGTGACATAGGTTCCGACCAAACTGCGCGCGATCTCGAGTCCCTCGGCCTCTAAGCGGCGACGTGCCGCGTTGTAGACCAGATAGAGTTCACTCGACGGCGTGCCGCCGAAACCGTTGACGAACAACAGGCAGCGGCTCGCTTCGACAGGGCTCAGGTCGGCGAGGATTGCATCCAGTAGTTCGTTTACGATCGCACTCGCAGGCGCCATGGGCGCACGCCGGCGACCCGGCTCCCCATGGATGCCAACGCCGACTTCGATCTCATCTTCGCTCAGTTCGAAAGTGGGTTTGCCGGCCGCTGGCACGGTGCAGGAACTTAGTGCTACACCCATGGAACGTGTGGCGGCGTTGATCCGCACACCCAACGCGGTCAGAGCCTCAAGACCCATTCCCTGCACAGCGGCCGCACCTAGGATTTTCTCGACGATCAATGTACCGGCTACGCCGCGCCGACCGATGGTGTAGGACGAATTGTCCACGGCCACGTCGTCGTTCACGAGGACCCGAGCGACCTGCCCAGAAGCCATCTCGGCAGCCATTTCGAAGTTCATCACGTCCCCTTCGTAGTTCTTGACAATCAGGAGTGCGCCGGCCCCTGTGTCAACTGCCTCGATCGCGGCTAGTATCCGATCGGGTGTCGGCGAGGTGAAGATCGCGCCTGGCACAGCCGCATCCAGCATACCGTGGCCGACGAAGCCGGCATGCAGCGGCTCGTGTCCCGAACCGCCGCCGGAGACGAGCGCCACCTTGTCGAGCGCAGGCTCTCGGCGGCGAATGAAGCGACGCTGGGCATCCAGCTCGACTAGAGCTCCATGCGCCGCGGCAAAGCCATCCAAACTTTCATCCAACATACCTGCTACATCATTGATGAGCTTCTTCATGGGCTTCCTTCCTGATCCAGGTCACTTTTCCTGTAAGATTAGGCTGATGTTGCGGGCCATGCCTCGGATTGCTTCATCTACCAACCGATTGGCCCGTGCGCTTCCTAGATTCGGCACAGAGACTTGAATGGTGCGACGGCCCACTCCATCCTCCGACCGCTGGCGCTGATTAGGGTGAGCGGCATCATATGCAGCGAGGAATTCTACCCGCTCCGCAGGCGAAAAGTGGCAGACCTCAAGGATCGTGTCGATGTGATGCGATGGGATCGCTACCTTGTAAGTCGGGCTGCTGATTTGTGACACAAAAGAGCGATTGATGCCCAGCGCAGCCGCAAGACGCTGCCTTGTGCCGGAAGGACGCCGGTCGAGAACCCGCCGCAGAAGTTCCTTGTAGTGACGAACGTCTTTAGGGATGCAAGATGGACTCATGATAATGCGATCATAGATCCGTGGCGAGGTCAAGCTTAGCGATTGCGGCCTTGACTGCTCCTACTAGGTCCGGCTGGACGGAGAGCGACCGCAGGCCCACGTCCAGCAGAGCCGGTACTATTACCGGATCGCCAGCTGCATCGCCACATAGGCTGACCTCGCGCCCAAGCCGACGACCATGTGCGGTCACGCGAGCGATCAATTCTAGCACCGATGGATCGGCCGCAGATCCAAGCCGAGCGGCAGCGGCCTCATCGCGGCTGACGGCATAGGTATATTGCACCAGATCGTTCGACCCGATCGAGAAAAAATCTGCGTTGAACCTCTCGGGGGTGATGGCGACTGCTGGAACTTCAACCATGATGCCCACCGAGGGCCGCCCGTGAGCCACTCCGGCGGCGGCCAGCGCCGCGATTTCGGCGTCAAGGAGGGCCCTTGCTTCCACCAGTTCCCACGGCAGTGTGACCATGGGCAGCATGACCTTCAGCGGCCCCTCGGCGGCGGCGCGAGCCAACGCGCGCAACTGCACACGGAATACGTCAGGATGACGAAGGGACAGGCGGATGCCTCGCATGCCAAGAAAAGGATTAGCCTCATTTGCAGCGGTGTAGCCGGCAATAGGCTTGTCGCCACCGGCATCCAGAGTGCGCACCGTAACGGGTCGTCCGGCGGCCCAGGCTAGAATGCGGCGGTAAGCGGCGAGCTGGCCTTCCTCGTCCGTCAAACGATCAGCATGACCGAGGAACAGCTCGGTGCGAACAAGGCCGATTCCGTCGAAATGCGCGGGGCTCAGTCTGTCAAGTTCGGCGGGGTCGGCTATCGTTGCCTGCACCGCCACTCGTACTCCGTTGCTGCTGCGCGCTGGCTGAGCAGCCCTGATGGCCGTTTCGGCGCGATTGACAGCGTCGGCTGCAAGCCGGACAAGGGCAGCAGACACACGAGCATGGTCTGGTGCCAAAACAAGCATCCCCGCGGTACCATCCAGAAGCGCGGGTCCCTGCAGATCGAGCGATCCAGCCTCCAACGCGACGACCATAGGCAGGCCCCTCCCTCGCGCTAGCATGGCGACATGGCTAGTCGGGCTGCCCTGCGTGAGCGCGATGCCGGACCCTGTGCCCCATTGGGCAGATAGAAACTGCGATGGCAGTAGATTGGCCGCCAGCAGTATCGAATTATCGGGCACGACAAGCGCTTCTCCACTAAGGCCGGTCAGAACCGCCATTACCCGGTCTCGTATGTCCTGAAAGTCGACTGCGCGAGCCCGGAAGTATTCGTCGTCCGCAGCCTGATAGGAGGCAATTTCGGCGTCTATCACCATAGTCCAGGCCCTTGTAGCTGGACACCCGGCTGCAATCGCCTCATAGGCTGGTCGTACCAGCTCATGATCCTCAAGAAATGCTATCTGTATCCCGACGATCTCCGCCTCTTCACCGTCCAGCTGGCCCAGCAGCCCCGCAAGCTCTCGACCAGCTGCAGCAATGGCGTTGCGCAACGTAGATGCGTCACCGCTGTCCTGCCTCGCGGGCGTCTCTGCCCCCCCGCTGTGCCCGGGCCGCCAGATGTGGCCCAGGACCAGTCCGGTGGATGCCGGGATACCGGCGAACAGCCGTTCAGCCGTGTCTAGGGTCATCCGGTGCAGTCCCATGTTCGTCGAAGTTATGAGCCACCAAGGTGAGCAACTCTGCTAACGCATGTTGTGCGCTCTCACCTGACGTGCGCAACCACAGCCGCGTTCCCTTCGCTGCACGAAAACGCATCAGCTTGACCGGACTTTTGGCGTCGACCCACGGTCCCGCCTCGTCGGTTGCAACTTCAACAGTGGCAGAAAAGGACTTGGCCAATTGCGTCAGCTTGACGGCCGGACGAGCATGCAGGCCAGCCTCGTTGGTCAGTATCGCCGAAGCGACGATATGTTCTTGCGTCATCTATGATTCCTTACTGTGCCGACAGCTCTTCGGCTACTGCCTGAACTTTTTCGAGCGGCGATCCGCCGGACGCTTCAGCCGCAGCGATGACGGCGCCCTCGACGATGGGAGAGTTGCAGACAACCGCCAGTCCCTGACGTTCAGGGGGCAGCATCTCGACAGCCATTTCGCTGTTTGTCTCGGCCCCTCCCAGATCGACAAGAATTGCGACGCCGGCCTCGCTCCAAGCCTCATTGATGGCATCGAGGATGCGCGCGACGCTGGTGCCCAGCCCTCCAGCGTCATCTCCGCCGGTATAAGCCAGCGGTACGCTGTCGCCCACCATCTGCCGGACCATGTCGGCGGCTCCCTCAGCCACCTTGGATGAATGTGAGACAATCACAATGCCGACATTCATGCGGAATTCCCCTCCAGTATAGCGCAGACAGCTCCGATGATCAGCGAAGCCGACCGCGCCCCAGGGTCCATGTGCCCCACCGAACGTTCGCCCAGGAAGGCTGCGCGGCCGCGCAGCGCCCGCATCGGCACGGTGGCTTCGGCAGCCTCGGCCGCAACACGGGCGATGCCAGCCGCATCGCCTTCGCCGGCTAACGCAGCCGATACCGGCGCGAGCACGTCGAGCACAGTCTTCTGCCCAGGCCCGGACTTTCCCCGCGCTGCAACGGCGGCCATAGCACGGGCGAAGCCAGCCCCCAGCGCTGCCCGGTCGGGCGCATCATCCAGCGCCTTGCCTAGTTCCATGAAGAACGTGCCATAGAGTGGCCCGGACGCCCCGCCCATCGACATCACAAGCGTCCGTCCAATGCCAGTCAGCGCAGCCGGCAGCGGTTGCTCGGCGAGCCTATCCGCATCGGCCAAAACTGCGTCGAAACCGCGCTTCATTCCGGCACCGTGGTCGCCGTCGCCGATAGCTTGGTCCAGAGCTGTTAATTCCTCCCAATGTGCCTCGACCGTCTCGGCCATCGCCTCAATAAGCTGACGGCGCAGATTTGTATCGATCTGCATGTCTCTTACCCTCCAAGATAAGCTTGGCGGACCTCGTGGTTGTCCTGAAGTTCGGCCGCCGTCCCGCTTACGGAGACATGGCCCTGCTTGAGGACATAGCCACGGTCGGCAATCGACAACGCCATGTTTGCATTCTGCTCGACCATCAGAATGGTCAACCCTTGAGCCTTCCACTGAGCGAGTATCTCATAGACCTGATCGACGAAAAGTGGCGATAGGCCCATCGAGGGCTCATCAACGCACAGCAGCTTCGGCTTGCGCATCCAAGCGCGCGCCATCGCCAGCATCTGCTGCTCTCCGCCCGACATGGTGCCGGAGACCTGATTGCGCCGTTCTGCAAGCCGGGGGAACATGGCCAGCGCCTCCTCGACTTGAGCGTTCAGATCAGCTTTCGACTCTTTACGACGGACGTAGGCACCGAGTTTTAGGTTATCGATGACGGTCATCTCGGAAAACATCCGCCGCCCTTCAGGGATCGAGCCGATGCCGCGTTCGATCATCTGGTAAGCAGCAAGGTTATTGACACGCTCGCCATCGAGCACGACATCGCCACGGGTGATTTTGACAAGTCCTAGTACGGTTTTAAGCGTGGTGGATTTGCCCGACGCGTTGCCACCCAAAACCACAACCGTTTCGCCGGGCATGACCGTGACATTGACGCCGAACAGCGCCTGCACAGGTCCATAGAAGACGTCGATGTCGGACAACGAAGCTAATGGCGATGGATGGCGTGTTTCAGTCATCGGCCTTCGCCTTTCCGAAGGCGGCGGCCGAGCGACGCGTGCCAAGATAGGCCTCAATCACGCGTGGATCCTCCAGTGCGCGGGCCGGCTTGTCATCGACGAGTGCAGCGCCTTGGGCCATAACGATGCAGCGTTCCGCCAGTCGGCGCACCACCTGCAACTTGTGCTCGACCATGACGATCGTCATCTCAGGGCACCGGCTGCGTAACTCAGCAAGAACCTCAGTTAGTTCGTCGGTTTCGGTCGGGTTCATGCCGGCTGTGGGTTCATCGAGAAGCAGGATGCTGGGATCCTGCACAAGCGCGCGGGCTAGCTCAAGACGTCGGCGGTTGGCGTAAGAGAGCGAGAAGGCCTGATCGTCGCGCCTCGGCCAAAGCCGCTCCCCAAACATCTTCATCACCTCTTCTGCCCGGCTCTCGGCCGCTGTCACTTGCGCCCGATATGCAGGCAGATGCAGCAGCGCTGAAACCAGCTCAGCAACCGGACCATACCGGCTCCGCCTCCGCCCGCCGCCAATTAGGCCAATCTGGGTACCGACCATAATGCTGTCGCGGATGCTCAGCATCGGGAATACTCGGCTGGTCTGGAATGTGCGCGAGATGCCGAGCGCATTGATCGCTTCGGGACGCAGTTTGTCGATGCGGCGGTCGCCCAAGCGTATCTCGCCCTCTTGCGGACGGATGATGCCGCTGATCATCTGCAGCAGCGTGGACTTTCCGGCACCGTTGGGACCAACCACGGCCAGGAACTCACCCTTGCGGATTGTGAAGTCTAGCGCATCGGCCGCGACAACCCCGCCGAAGCGGAGGCTGACCCTCTTGACAGTGAGGGTACCGGCATAGGCTTGCGGAGTATCGATGCTCATCGGGTTCCTACCAGTCCCTGCGGCCGGAATCGCAGCAGAAGAAGAAGGATCACACCATAGACGACCATGCGGTATTGGGCGAAATCGCGTAGAAGCTCAGGCAGCATCGCCAGCAATACGCCGCCTATCAGCGCACCAGTGATATTGCCCAGGCCTCCCAGCACGATCATCGATATCAGCACGATCGACGTGTCGATGATGAAACTGTCGGGACTGACAAAGTTCTGCAGAAAGGCGAATTGCGCGCCAGCAAGCCCGGCGAGAAAGCCGGAGACGAGGAAGACCAGCGTCAGATAACGCCCCACTGGGATGCCGGAGGCATGGGCCGCCAGCCGATCCTCGCGGATGGCGCGCCACGTGCGGCCAATGGGCGAATTCAGCAGGGCGAACGCAATCGTGACGACAAAACCGAGCACTACCAGGGCCTGCCAGTATTGTGCCCTCAAGCCGCGCATATCGACCCCACCCATCAGCAGAGCAGGCCGCTGTACACCAGGGATGCCCATCGGTCCGCGCGTGACATCGACCCAGTTCAGACAAATCAAATACACGATCTGCCCGATAGCCAGGGTCGCAAGACCCACCGTATGACCAGACAAGCGTATCGTGGGCCAGTACAACACCGCTGCGAAGAACGCGCCGGCACCGCCAGCCAACAGGAAGGCAGCTTCGGCCGGAACGCCCCAGGCCCGACCCGCCAGTGCGGCAACATAGGCGCCTACACCGAAGAAGGCTGCGTGCCCAATAGAGATCACGCCCGCCGAGCCAGTCAGCAACGTCAGCGACACGGCGAGCATGGCATAGATTGCCGCCTGTACACCGACCTGCATCAGGTAGTTTGAATCGCTGAATACCGGCAGTAGGGCAAACAGCGCAATCACCACCAGCAGCACCGCCAGCGGCACATCGATCAGGCGCTGCTTGGTTCGTCCAGTCGATCCTGCCATTGAAGCAACGACAGAGGTGGTCGGTATCCCTCCCGAAGCACCGGAGGTCCCGCCTAGTGCATCGAGCGACTTGTTGCCGAACAATCCATGGGGGCGGACGATCAGCACTAGCAGCAGCACGCTGAAAGCGATCACGTCACGCCAGCCCTCGCCGACATAGCCAGACGCAAGGCTTTCGAAGATGCCCAGCAGAATACCACCGACGATGGCGCCGGGGATCGACGACAATCCTCCCAGCAGCGCTGCGGCAAAGCCCTTCAGACCGTAGGGAATGCCCATCTGAGGAAAGACCGACATATAATACATGCCGATCAGCACGCCGGCGAGCGCACCCAGCGCCCCGGCGAGGCCGAAGGAGAACTGGCGCATTAGCGGCACGTTGATACCCATCTGCTGTGCCGCCTCGGGGTCCTGCGCAGTGGCACGCAACGCCTTGCCCATCCACGTGCGCGACAGGAAAAGCATCAGCCCTGCCATGACGCTCAGCGACACTGCCACTATCAGGAGATCGACTCCGGTTAGATAGGCTGCGCCAACAACGACCACATAACGTGACAGAGGCGACGGGAACGACTGGATTTCAGCCGACCAGATCATCTCTGCGGCCGCATCGAAAATGATTGCGATGGCCAGTGTTGACAACAGCGGCGCAATATAGGGAGCGTTCTGCAGCGGCCGCAGCGCCAGCTTCTCGACCAGCATACCGGTGGCGGTGGTCATGACGACCGCCACGGGAATGGCCAGTGCCATCGGGGCACCCACCCTGATCATCGTGAAAGTTAGAAATGCCCCCAGCATCAGCAACGCGCCCTGGGCGAAGTTGATAATGTTGGCCACGCCGAACACAAGGCTGAAGCCAAGTGCGATTAGGGCATAGACGAAACCGATCACGACCCCGTTGAGGATCTGACTCAGGAAGAGTTCCAGCATGTTCGGCGAAGCCTTGCAGGGTCGCGGCTCATCGCCCCGGAGCGTCAGACGCCCCGGGACAATCAGGCTTGGAGAATAATTACTGAAGGAGCGTGTAGGCGCCGTTGGTAATCTTAAGGATCGTAAGCTCCTTAGCCGGAGTGCCATTGACGAACTCTGTCACGCCGGTAACACCGCTGAATGGCGGCAGATTGTCGATTGCATCGCGCAGGGCCTCACGCGTGATCGGCTTGCCAGTCTCAGCTAGGGACTTGGCCCCGGCTGCTGCGATGGAGATCGCGTCGTAGGCATAGGCAGCCCAAAGATCAGGCTCACGACCATACTTGGCTGTATAAGCCTTGACGAAACCTGCCTTGGCTGGCTCGCCGGGGAAGAAGTACGTGGTCGTGATGATACCATCAGCTGCCTTGCCTGCAAGCGTGATCAGCTCCGGGTTGTACAAGGTCTCCGGACCAATAACCTGCTGCTCTAGACCTGCTTGGCGCAGCTGCTGCAGGAAAATGGCGGATGGACCGTAATGACTTGCCAAAAGGATACTGTCGACATTGGCCTGACGCAGCTTGGTTACTAATGGCCGGAAATCGCGCGCGTCAGGCAGCATTGCCTCGAAGACCGGGACTTCCGAGCCACCCTCTTCCAGTGCTGCCTTGGTGGCTTTGCCAACAAAGATTCCCCAGTCATCCTGGTAGTAGATCACTGCGACACGTTTGTGGGGAGCGTTCTCCTTCAGCGTCTTCACATACATCAGGGACATGGTGTCCTGCGTGTTGGGAATACGGAACTGATATTTGGAGATCTTCGTATAATCGGGGTGCGAAGACGACGGACTGACCTGCGGCACGCGGGCTCCGGCGAAGATCTGACCCGCTGCAATTGAGTTGCCACTTGTGAACGAGCCGATGGCTGCAACCACGGCAGGATTGTCGGAGAGCTTTTGCGCGATAGCTGTAGCCTGCATTGGTTCGCCGCGATCGTCCTCTGTCAGTACAACCAGCGACTTGCCGCCAATACCGCCGCCTGCGTTCGTCTGCTCGACGAAGAGGTCAACGGCTTGCTTAAAGCGCTCACCATTCGCGGCGAATCGGCCAGTCAGCGGCGCGAAGAAACCGAAGGTGACGGCATCCGCCGGCTGAGCCGTTGCTGAGGTCTCGATACCCTGCAGCAGGCCAACAGCGGCAGCAATAGCAATGCCGGCGCGACCCATCCAATTCATACGAAGTGTCATGCTTCTCTCCCTCTGCTCTGTTGGATGCATGTAACACCAGCACACAGTCGGTGCCTTGGTACTAGTTTATGCAAGCCGCAGCGTCAGCGGCACGCCTGGGCTGGTCCAAGTCTTTACTGCTGCAAGCTCCATCTCGGTTCCGCCCTGGATGATCTCGCCACAATAGGATAGCTCGAACGGCTCCGGAGAAACGTCGTCGCCATAGTAGATGCAAATCTGTTGGCGTGGTCCGTAGAAGCATACGGAACCGCCGGCGGTTCCCTTCGCCGCACGTCGCTCGCGGCAGATGTCAGTCAACGTCTGCGGCTTCTCGTTGGGCATCACCACCGGCAAGCAGAAATACAGCAGGTCGCCGACAATTTTGCCATGTTGAGCGATGCTGCTGACCGGGAGCACGTTGCGCAGCGCTTTGGCCACGACAGGATAGTGATCTTCCCAAATTTCGATGGTGCAGGTGTCGCGCCCAGCCATGCTCAGGATCAGTTTCATTGTTTGGCTCCCTGCTCGAGACCCTCAGCATTGCGCGTCCCATAGCCCGCGCGCATGAACCCGGTGCAAATGCCCCAAGGGAAAGCCGCGTCCAGCCAGACATGCACACGATTGGCATAGGCCAGCGTAGCATCCGTCAGGCGCTGCAACTCGGCGAGATCCGGCGCGCTCTGCGCTACCTCGATGTAGGTCCGGATTAGACCGGAGGCATGCTCAAGACCAAACAACTCAAAAAAGCCTGCCTTGCGGCCGACTAGTTCCGCGATCATGACCTTGAGAGTAGCCAAATCTGTGTCAGGGCGATCACACATGAGGTGAACTACCCATAGAGTCTCATCAGCCAGGGAACGTGCGGTACCTTCAGCGAACATCAGCGGGGTCAGATACTGTCCTCTCGATCCCACACCACGCGGGCTCTCACCGCGCGACAGGATGCGGATCTCTTCAGGCTGGGTTAGCCAAATGGCTTCGCATTCGCGCCCAAAAAGAGCGATGGCCTCATCTACGGTCATAGTACCTCAGCGAAAGATCGGATCCTCGGTTCTTCAGGTTGTTTAGTAACTCAACAAAATTGCTAACTGTGTTTATTGAGCTTGGCAAGGGCCTCGAGGATACTTTGACGGGGCTAAATCCCACCACGGACGTCCAGCCAGTTCATGGAAGAGGCCGTTCACAATGAGGCTAGGTTTCAACTCTCTCCTTTGGGGTAAATTGACTGCAACTCGCAAGGCCAGATGACCCGCAGACATGGTTGCAACTAACTCAGGCGCGTCACTTGATGGGATGTACAGATGTTAAGTAATGAAGGTGTTTCTTTTTTCCGACGCCTGCAGACCTGAGCCTAATCCGCCGGATGATCCGGAAAGAGCGAAGTCATATCTGACGTGCACGCAGACGCGCATTTCTGAAGTAGGCTCCGAATTGACCGGACACGATCTCCCACCTCGTTAGAAGGCAGGAGTTTTGTTGGCGCTATGACCGGTTCTTCCCCCAAGATTGAGGTCCTTGACTGACCGCAACGCCGCCGCCACTGGACAGCCTCTGAGAAGCTGTCCATCGTCCAAGAGACCTACGAACCCGACGCCACGGTTAGCTTGTTGGCCCGTCGGCATGGGGTGGCTCCCATCAACTGTTTCGCTGGTGCAAGCTCGCCGCCAAGGTGGTGGAAGGCTGGTTCTCGATCCTGGCCCGGCGCTGCCTGCAACCCGGCACCTTTGTCAGCACCGATAACCTCAAAGCTGCCATCCAGGCCTACATTGAGCAGACCAACCTAGATCCCAAACCGTTTGTGTGGACCAAATCCGCCGACGAGATCCTCGCCAGCGTCAAACGGTTCTGCCAACGCACTTTGAACTCGCACCACTAGCCTCAGCCTTTATCTCGCTGAGCTTCTTTCTGCGTTCATTAGATGGTGAACCCCGCCTCGAAGCCCTCTAGAAAAGCAGCCTCAACGTCCCTAGGCGCATAGGCATCTCCGATAGTCCTGAATTCAATGCCGAGTTCACTCACTGCATCTGCAAGATCAGCGCTCGGCTTACCCGGGCTTGCCAAAACGATGCTGTCATAAGGTTCCGAAACCCTGCGCTCACGGGTAAACGGATTGATGAACGTCACGCACCCACCGTTGAAGCTGTGAGCTTCCGAAATTGCCGTGAACCGTACGCCCGCCTGCAGCGCCCGCCTATAAAAGTAGGTGATATTCTGGATTTCAAGCTTCTGGCCGATGTGGAAGGATGGCGTAGCCATCTCGACGTCGCGCCCCATCTCAGCGAGCATGATCGCCGCAACCATCGCAGGCTGCCGGTCAAGCTGGTCGATTACCAAAACGCGCTGACCGATCGTTTCCGGGCGAGCGACGGCCTCATCGACCGAGAACAGCGGCGCCGTCTCAATGCCCGGCAGAGTCGGTTTCTCGAAACGCCCACCCGTTGCCAGGATCACGAGATCGGGCCGCTCCCTCTTGAGCATTGCTGCATCAACTTTTGAATTGAGGCGCAGATCGACTCCCGCACGATGGAGCGCCTCACTCTTATGCTGGATCAAGCGGTTCCACTCATCACGGCCATTCGGACGCTTCGCAAGATCGAGTCGCCCGCCGAGGTGTCCCGCTGCTTCTGAGAGGACAACATGGTGACCGCGGACGGACGCAACGCGGGCCGCTTCCATGCCAGCGGGACCACCACCGACTACAAGAACACGCTTCGGCTCTGATGTGCGCTCAAGGTGACGGTATTCCCTTTCGCGTCCGGTCACGGGATTGCCGACGCAGCTGATATGTCGGCCACGATAGAGGCGCCCGAAGCAGGCCTGTTCGCATCCAACGCAGGGATTGATCTCGTTTTGCCGACCAGTCCGCGCCTTCTGGGGCAACCAGGGATCAGCAATGAGTGCGCGGCACATGCCTGCCATATGAGCATCGCCCCGCGCGATGAGCGCTTCCGCGATCTCAGGCGTGTGAATGCGCGTTCCATGGATGACGGGAACATCAATCACATCCTTGATCAGACGTGCGATTGACACAAAGGGTGCCGGCTCAAGCCCCATAGGTGGCTCGTGCAGCATGTTGCTGACGAGATCGCCGTCGGTGCCAGCGCTGACATCCACATAGTCTAGACTACCTGCCGCGACGAGGCGCGGGACGATCTGCGCCATGTCTTGGCCAGTCAATCCGCCCTCAACAAGCTCGTCACCCGAACAGCGGATGCCGAGCGGCACATCGGGCCCCACACGCCGGCGCACGGCAGCGAGCACAGCCTCCGGGAAGCGCGTGCGATTCTCGAGCGAGCCGCCATAGGCGTCGGTGCGGAAATTGGTGAGGGGGGAGAGGAACTGCTGCAGCAGAAGACCGTGGCCGCAGTGAACCTGAATGCCGTCCATCCCCGCCTCGATGCAGCGGGCAGCGGCATCCGCGAAAGCCTTCACGATGATCTCGATCTCCTCAAGGCTCATTTGGTGCGCGAGTTCGCCGTATTTCTGCTCGTAGGTATTCGATGCGGACCAGAGTGCCACTGGCCGAGCGCTCGAGGCGAGCCCCATATGGGAAAGGTAGCCAAAGACCTTGCCCCCATGCCGATGAACGGCGTTCGCGACCGCGGAGAGGCCAGGAATGATCGTGTTGTCGTAGTTGCAGAGAAGGCCGGTAATGCCTGGCGAGGTCGGATGCACCTGCTGCGAGCCCAGCATGATGAGACCGACTTCGCCGCGCGCGCGCTCCTCGTAATAGGCAATCATCCGCTCGTCCGGCTTGAAATCGCGCCCCATTCCCGTGCCGTGCCCAGTCAAGACGATGCGGTTGCGGATTTTTGAGGGACCAAGGCGGATCGGCTCGAACAGGTGCGTGAAGGTCGTCATTGATCGGCTTTCTAGAGAAGGATGGTTTCAGCCTTAAAGGCGGCTGCGCGCTCCAAGGGAATAGGCCGGTCCGGTCTGAACGCTTTCAGCAGCGGTTCGGGGCCAGAGATGAGGTCGGAGGCAACGAGCCTGCCGATTTCCGGAGAGATCTGAAAGCCATGGTTCGAGAATCCGGTCGCGAGATAGAGACCCGGAAGCCCAAAAAGCCCAATGAAGGGCGATGCATCCAGCGATTGCGCCTCGGCTCCCGCCCAGCTTTGTGCAAGCCTGAGCTGCGCCATCGCAGGTAGGATCCCGACTGCGGAACTCCATTGCCGCGCAACGTGGGCGTCAATCGGCTCCACACGCGGTTCCCGCCCGACGGGGCGGGCGAACCAGCGTCCACCTACCATCAGCTGACCCGAAGGCGATTGTTTGAGGGAGAGATTGCGCCCGACGGCCGTGACCGTCGGCTTAAGTATGGCGGGCGCGACTTCCGACAGGAGCATTTGAAGTCCGCGCCAGCGGATCGGCAAATCGATACCGAGATCCTTCAGAAGTGAGACGCTCCATGCACCCGTCGCGAGCACGACGGTGCCGCCCAAAAGCCTCTCGCCCGATGCCGTCAGGACGCCGGTGATGCGTCCATTTTCGCACAATGGGAGCACGGGACTGTCGGAAAGGATTTTCGCACCATAAAGGCCCGCGGCTGCAGCGAAGGCGCGCGCCGTGCGTCCAGGATGCGCCTGCCCATCGCCAGGCGTGTAGGCTCCCATCAGAGCGCTCGGCGCAATGTCAGGAACAATCTTGCGCAGCTCATCCGCCTTGAGGGTTTCGATAGCAATACCGGCAGAGCGATCTGCCGCAATGCGCTCCTCAAGGCCGGGAATCTCCGTTTCGCGCTCTGCGATGTGCAGATGCCCGCCGAGCGAGACCTCGAGATTGGCATCAAGTTCCTGAGACAAAGTCTGCCACCGGATGCTCGCGGCGCGTGATATCGGCCGCTCCGGGCCATAACGCCCCTGCGAGCGCAATCCGCCTGCGCTGGCCCATGTGGCGCTGGGTGCAGCAGCCCCAATGCTTTGATCAACGAGCATCGTAGCCGTTCCTGCGTGGGCTAGATGATAGGCAATTGAAGAACCAATGATGCCTGCACCAACGATGATGACATCAGCACTCATGCCAGCACCGCCTCGGCTTTCTTACCTGCGCCCTGATGGATGATGCCGTCGCCCGCCCGCAGAGCGAGTGCTAGGATCGTCAAGGCCGGATTGACTGCAGGAAGAGAAACAAAGTTCGAGCCTCCAAGCACGATGAGCCCTGGTGTGTCATGAACATGCCCGAAGCTGTCGGTGACCGAAGTCGCGGGATCGTGTCCCATGCGGGTTCCGCCGACGTCGTGGGTACTAATCGGCCCTGTGAGGAACGGCCGGCGCCATGTGCGGGTCGCTCCCATCCGCTTCGCAATCTCCTCCGCGCGGTCCTGCAGAAACTGCATGAGCTTGCGCTCATTGTCGCCGATATCGAACGTAATGCGGATGACAGGACGCCCGAGACTGTCGGTAACCTCTGGGTCTAAATCGAGGCCGTTATTCTCGTAGGGTAGGATCTCGGGATCGATGAAAAGCATCGACGTATTGTTGTAACTCTTCAGGAAGAAGTCGCGCCATAGTTCGCCGAAGCGGGGAACCTCCGGAGGCAGAATGCCAGACGCCTCAACGGGCAGATATTGGTTGAAGGCCGCGATGCGTCCGCCGCGAATGAAGTCGAGATCCGTGTGGTCGAAATGATCTCCGGTCAAATCGGCGATTGCCATCGCTTGAGCGGTCGGCCCAATGAAGCGGTTCAGCGCCAAGCCTTCAAAGACCGCGTAGACGGAGGGCTGCTGTCGGGTCATGTAATGGAGGCCCACCTGCCCCGTCTCGTTGCCGAGTCCACGGCTATGACGCCTGTCCTTTGAAAGGAGGAGCAGACGTGTGTTCTCGAAGGCATAGGTCGCCACAACCACAGTCCCGCCACCTTGGAACTTCATGGTGCCATCTGAGGTCCGGTAGCGAACGCCTATAGCGCGGCTGGAGTCGTCGGTGACGATGTCCATCACACGGGCTCTCGTGATGATCTTCAGGCGGCCTGTTTCCAGGGCTTCGGGAAGAACAGTGTTCTGGACCGATGCCTTTGCATCTACATGGCAGCCGAAGCGCGAGCAGAAACTGCAGTAGGTGCAGGCGTGCCGCCCGCGATATGGCGTCGTGTTGATGGCTGCCGGCAACGAGAACGGATGATACCCCTCAGCCCGGGCGGCCTCCGCAAAGAGCTGTCCAAGGCCGCTGGTGCGCAGGGCAGGCATCGCATAAGGACGCGAGCGGGGTGCCTCAAAGGGATTTCCACGGGAGCGAGCCGGATCGGAACGATTACCCGCGTGACCTGAGACCCCGAGGAGATCCTCCGCCTCGTCATAATAGGAAGCAAGATCCCCGTAGGACATTGGCCAGTCAGCCATAGTCGAGCCATTTGGAATCCGATCCTCGCCATAGCGGGCAATGGTCGCGCTGCGAATGCGGAAGTCCTCCTCATAAAAGCGCATCGCTACCGCGCCCCATGCAATTGAGTTGCCCCCAAGGGCAGTCTCAAGCCCTTGCGACATGACAGCCCGGCGCGCGCGCTCACCAGGACGGGTCCGCCAAGTTGGCACCTCGTCGTTGAATTTTGCTGCGCCGCCTTCGTTTCGGAACGCCGTGGCTAGGATCTCATCCATCGACCGTTCACGGCCCGTGCGTGTTGGTCCCGCCTCAAGGATTACGACGTTCAATCCTTGGCGCACCAGCTTATGCGCGAGAAAGCCCCCGACCGCGCCGCCGCCCACGATCAGAACGTCAGGCTCCGTTCTGGACACGTTTTCATGGATAGCCGGGATGCTTGGCAGGCGGGCACTCTCCGGCAGATCGATCAAGCTCTGCGGCGCACGCTCGACATTGTAGTTAATTACTTGCTCTTCGGCCCTGTAGCCGAACTGAGCCCCAGGAAAACCCACAGCGCGCCAACCGGCGAAGTCCTTGTTGCCACCATGCACGGGATCGCTGAAAAGCCCTTCGCGCAAGTGCCGCCAGATCAGATCGAAGCTCGTCCGGTCACGGTTCTCTGGCAGACCTGGAAGTTCACTGCGCTCCAACTGCGCAGTGATTTCTAGCCGCGTCTCCGCCGATGCGCGGACAAATCCGCCCCGCGCGGCTGCATCGATTGCTACCAATACAGTACGGTATTCATGCAAGTGATGCGCGTAGGCCCCTGCCAGAGCCCTGTCGACATAATCCACCGCGCCGATCTCCGCTGCGCTAGGATTGTTGTCGCTACCCGGGAAAATGGTGTCGAACAGCGCCTCAAGCACTGCTAGCTCGGCCGGGGCGAGGGCCCGCTGCATATCCTTGGTCATAGGGCCCGTCTCAGAAGGCGCTGCAGGAAGGCTTGCGTGCGCGGCTGCGAGGGATTGCGTAGGACTTCAGAAGGTTTGCCCATTTCGACGATTTTGCCCTTGTCGAAGTAAACCAAGGTGTCCGCAACATCCTCGGCGAACGACATTTCATGCGTGACGACGAGCATGGTCATGCCTTTCTCGGCAAGGATCCGCATCGTGCGCAACACTTCATCGACCAGTTCCGGGTCCAGCGCCGAAGTCGGCTCGTCGAACAGCATGACCCGTGGCTTCATGGCCAGCGCCCTGGCGATCGCAACACGTTGCTGCTGCCCGCCAGAGAGTTCCGTGGGGAAAGCTTCCTCCTTGCCCGCAAGACCGACGCTAGCCAGGAGATCCCGTGCTGTTGCGACTGCATCGGAGCGCGAGACTCCGCGCACGGCCATGGGCGCTTCAATTATGTTTTGCAGGGCGGTGAAATGTGGAAATAGGTTGAAGTGCTGGAACACCATTCCGATATCGGCGCGATGCCTGCGGATCTCCCGATTGGACGCACGCCGCACGGACGTTCCGTCTTTGACAAATCCCATCGGGCGGCCGGCTACCCACACATCTCCAGAGTCGGGAGGATCAAGGAAATTGATGCAGCGCAGAAGCGTGCTCTTCCCAGATCCGGAGGCGCCGACGATTGCAATCACCTGTCCCGCCTCAACAGCGAGGTCCACGCCATCGAGGGCCGTGAGCGAGCCGAATTTCTTATGAACACCGACCACCTCCACCATAGCCTGCGGGGACGTGCGCGGGGCGAGCATATTCATATCTGAGCAGCCTTTACAGTAAGCGACGTCTTCGGCCGCCGCGCGAGCGCCGTACGCTCTTCGGCCCACATCTGGAACAGGGCGAGCACTCCACTCAGGAGGAGGTAAAGCACACCGGCCAGAATAAAGAACATAAAAGGCTCATAGGTTATGGATGTCGCCCTGACGGCTTCACCAGTCAGATCGCCAACGGCGACAAAGGATGCCAGCGATGTCGCCTTCACCATGATGATGGCGCGGGTCACATAGGGCGGGATGATCAGCGGTATCGCCTGCGGGATGATGATGCGCCGGATCGTATGCGGATATGACAATCCAAGCGCTTTCGCGGCCCTGTATTGCCCCTGATCGACGGCCGCGAGACCGCCGCGGATATCCTCGCTCATATAGGCTGCGCCAACGACGGAGAGGCCGATGATGGCAGCAGTCATCGGCGCAAGGCGCAAGCCGAACTGAGGCAGCGCGTAAAAGGTGAAGAAGAGCACCAGAAGCGCCGGCAGCAGGCGGAAGGTGTTCACGTAGACGGCGGCCGGTATCGCAATCCAGTTAATGCGCGTCTCTCGAAGAAGGGCAATGACTGCGCCCAATGGCGTTGCAATGGCTAATGTTACGGCCGACAAATAGATCGTGTTGAGCAGGCCTCGCCCAAGCGCTGGACCGTATTCGGCAAGGAGAGCAAAGTTCATAACTTACCTCGCTGCGCTCCGACGCGCCGCCCATCGTTCACCGTAGATCTGAAGAACCAGCAGTACGGAATCGAGGATTGCGTAGATGACCGCGGCCGCGATAAGGATCTCGAAGGGCCGGAAGGTTACGACGAATACTTGCTTTGCGGCGCTCGTCAATTCTGGCACCGACACCGCCGCCGCGAGCGCCGTCCCTTTCAGGACTTCCGTTGCATGGGAGATGTAGGGCGGTAACGCTGCGGGAATGGTTTGAGGCAGAATGATTCGGATCAAAGTGCGGACCGGTGAGAGGCCCAGCGCCTCCGCGGCCTTCCACTGACCAGCCGGAACGCTGTTAAGACCGGCGCGGAAGACCTCGCCGAAATAGAAAGACATGTACATCGACATGGCGATCACAGCCGATGGCAGCGGCGGAAGTTTGACGCCAATTACAGGAAGACCGAAGAAGACGAAGAACAACAGAAGCAGCGGCGGAACCCCGCGGAAGATCCAGCTCATAATTGTCAGAGTGCCGCGAAGGGTCCGAGAGGGAGCGCTGCGCAGCAGGGCCACCAGAATGCCGCCAGGTGTGGAGACAGCCAGAACGGCCGCCGTAAGTTCGACAGTAACCAGCGTTCCCCGTAGTAGCGCAGGCCAAACGGTTAAAAGAATGCTGAAGTCGAGTATCACGGCGGCTACCTGTTAGTAACCGATGCGAGCGAGCATATCGACCTCAGCAGTGGAAGTTGTATACTTCCCGATAAGAGCCTTCAGCGTTCCGTCGGTCCGGTAGTTGCCGAGCAGCGTATTGACGGCAACTAGCAGGTCCGGCTGATTTGGATTGACGCACAGGCCCTGCGCGAAAACCTCCAGCGCCGGCCCGACAAGCACCAGCTCGGCTTTGTTCGGCGCAGTCGCGAGCACGTTGAGCGCATTCGCTAGGTTCAGGGCGACGAGATCGACTTGGCCGTTTTGCAAACCTATGAGCGACTCTGAGAGGCCGGGAAACTCGGTTGACTTGGCCGCTGGCAGAGCTTTCTTCGCCCCCTCGAAATAGACCTCTCCGCGTACGCCGCCGAGAGCCTTTCCTTTCGCGTCATCGAATGTCTTGATCCCGGTATCCTTGCGCGTGATGGCAACTGTTGCGTTTACTGCGGTGGGCGACGTCATCAGGAACTGGCTGGAGCTAAGGCGCTCGGCAGTCCAGGAAGCACCATCGCAGGCAAGGTCGAAGCGGTTGGCCGCGAGGCCAGGAAGTATGCCGGCCCACTCAAGGCGCACGAACTCGACCTCAAGACCAAGATCCGCTCCAATCTTCTTGAAAAGATCCACATAGCTGCCAGTGAGCTGGCCCGATGCGGGATCAACGAAAGTGCGCGGCGGTGAAGAGCCGGTAGTGCCGACGGTAAGCTTGCCGGGGGTCACGAGTTTCTTGAGAGGCCAAGGCTTCGGAAGATTTGTGAAAGGCTTAGGCTGGCCGAGCGCTTGCTGGAAAGCGCTCATATCCTGAGCCTGCGCTGATGCCGCGGCGAGGGGCATTGCGAAGGCGACTGACAGTACTACATTCATCAACTTCTTGTTCATCGATTAGACTCCTGTTTGTGCAGCATTGACGCTGCGTGCGGCCAAGATCATTTGACGGGAAGCAGACCGGCCATGCCGAGATGCCTCTCGTACCAGTCCCATTCTGTCTGCAGAAAAGCCTTGAACTCGTCGCCTGGGAGATAGCCGTCCGTCTGACCATTGCGGGTGAGATAATCCTGCCAAGCCTTCGTGACGCGGACGGCTTCAACTAGACAGTGCCAGCGCACCTGATGCTCATGCGAGAGAGTTGGCGGTCCCATCAACCCGCGCCATAGGTTGAACGTGACAGGCACACCCATCTCGGCGAGCGTCGGCACGTCAGGAAATCTCGGCTGGCGTTCCGCCGCAAGCGCCGCAATGACACTCAGAGTTCCAGCCTCGACATGCGGCAGGATTTCTGCCGCAACGCCGCAGCCCCAATCGATGGACCCATCTATCAATGCGGTCCACACGGCAGGTTCGCTAGGAACGACAATGAACTCTACATCGGCGCCAGTTCCCTCTGCGATTGACAACGCGAGAAGGTGGTTGATGCCGCCTTTGAAGTAGCCGCCGGTGCGGGTTGTGCGTCCAGGGATGTCACGAATGAACTTGTCGGCAGTCGTCCAAGGTGCGTCTGCACGCGTGACCAGGAAGAAGCGATCCGCGACGAGACGAGTGAGCGGCGTAAGATTGCGGTGCGTGAGAGTCATACCGCGTAGAAGGGGAGCTTGTAGAAATACTGGCGTACAGGTTGACAGCACATTGGCGTCCCCTGGCCGGGTCATGAGCAGATGCATGGCATCCACGCCAGGATCGTCACCACAAGGGATCATGTTCCAGGGGCGGTCGTCCGCGCCTGCCTCTCGAACGCCCGCAAGAAACGCCTCCGCAAGAACGGGCGGAGCACTGCCGGGCGGTCCGTGAATGACGAAATCGACACTGCTTCCCACAACTGCACCCCAGCTTGTTCAAGAAGAAGCCGCCCTTCTTATACATCTTAGATGTTCCACTGATATCTTACAAGCTCCTTGAGGTGCAAGAGCTACCCTGCACAACCTCGCGCCTTGGCGCGCGCCAAGATGCTTAAATGATGAGCTTTCGTCTTACCTTCGAAGTGAAGGCTTTTGCCGGCGTGTTGCAAGGAGCATAACGGGCTGGAGTATGAAGCGATTTTTGATGGGACATATCCCTGATATCCTTTGTATGGCATCGACCCGCAGCCATCTTACGAAAGGAACCGAACAATGAGCGTTGCTGGACATCCTAATCGGCTTGATGAAACTGCCAAGGGCGTTTTCGTCATCTCAGCTACTCCGTTCTCTGATGGCGGTGAGCTCGACCTCGCCAGTACGGAGCGCCTCACGGATTTTTATCTCATGCATGGCGCAACGGGGCTGACGCTGCTTGGAATGATGGGTGAGGCACCTAAGTTATCCCCCGAGGAATCCCATTGCTTTCTGACAACCGTTCTGGACCGCGTCGCGGGCCGAGTTCCCGTTGTGGTCGGCGTTAGCAACGCTGGTCTTTCCAACCTCGTGAACCTCGCCCATGACGCCATGAAAGCGGGTGCTGCCGGTGTCATGGTGGCGCCCATGCCAAGCCTGAAAACTGAAGAGCAGATCCTCGGTTATTTCCGCAGCGTTTGTCAGGCCCTTGGGCCGGACGTTCCGGTCGTCCTGCAGGACTTTCCTCTCTCGCTCAATGTGTACCTTTCAGTTGCAACGATCGAAAAGATTGCCGCCGATCTACCACAGGTGGTGATGCTCAAGCATGAGGATTGGCCAGGATTATCGAAGCTGTCGCGGTTGCGCAAAAACCAGAGTGAGACTGGCTCGCGGCGCCTAAGCATATTGGTCGGCAATGGCGGGCTCTTTCTGCCGCAGGAGCTTGCACGTGGGGCAGACGGGGCTATGACTGGTTTCGCGTACCCTGAAATGCTTGTTGAAGTCTGCAATCGGCATGAAGCCAGAGACAAAGAAGGCGCCGAGGATATCTTCGACGCCTATCTTCCGCTCATCCGCCATGAAACGCAGCCTGGGCTGGGTCTTGCGGTGCGTAAGGAGATTCTGAGACGCCGCGGCGCCATTGCTTCCGCACATGTCCGCGCTCCAGGGCCGAAACTCGATACCATCGATCAGGCAGAGCTGACAGGCCTCGTGACACGCCTTGAGCGGCGGCTTGCTCAAATCCGGTAAGGAAGGAGCCGGCTTCTGCAATGCGGACGCCGGCCCTCGCCGTTCCGGTGTTTCCGAAGCAGGAAGTCTTTGCTTAACCCCTGGCGTCCTGCCAATCGCGAAAGGTGCTCCAGGGCAACCATAAGGAAGGCCCGTGTTCGGCGAGCGAACGGCCGGGAACGCTGCGTGGAGGCTCATGTGCGAGCGGGAACTCTGAAAGCGTGAGCTTTCCAGTATAGAGCCCAGCGATATCCCGTCCGAGCGACGTTGTTAGGGCAAGGCCACGTCCATTGCAGCCGATTGCGGCGTCCAGACCGGGCGCGAGAGTGAGGAAGCGTGGCAGCGAATCCGTCGTCGCGGCGATCATTCCGTTCCAAACATAGTCGGCCTTAAGCGGCGCAATTCTGGGAAAGAAGCGTTCAAGGCGTTTTGCGAAGAAGCGTGACGCACGCTCCAGAGGATTCCAACCTGGCAGAACAAGGCCGCCTGTCACCAAACGCCCATCCGGTGACCAGCGAACGGCAAAGGTGTGTCGGCGCGTATCCGCGACAGGCGAGCGCCCGATTAGAATCGTGCTCTGGATCGTCGCGTCAAATGGTTGCGTTGCGATCTGGTGGACGCGCACGGGAATGATGCTTGCAAGCAACTCAGGCTGTAGCTTCCCGACAAGAGCATTGGTTGTCAGGAGAATGCGATCAGCTGCAACTATACCTTTGGGGGTACGAGCCTGCCACTTCGTTCCAGCCTTGCCCAACTCCAAGACGCGAGAGCGAAAATAGAGCGCGACACCTTTTGACCGGCACGCGTCGGCCAAGCCACGGGCATAGGCCAAGGGGTTGACCTGGCCGCCAGTCGGATCGAGGAGTGCGGAATGGTATCCCTTGTATCCCACCCGGCGCGCCGTTTCCTCCGCTGTAAGAATCTCGACTGTGCGCCCTCGCTCACGCCAATCAGCTTGGCGTTTTTCAAGCACGTGCGCGATGGACGCGGTGTGAGCGGGTTGCATCCATCCAACCTGCTCCGCGCTGCACTCGAGTCCGAGGCGACGGATCAGGTCGAAGACGATGTTTCCGGACTGGCCGACGAGCGAGATCAATCGATCGCCTTTATCTTGTCCTATGTGCCGCGCTACATCCGCCGGTCCGAATGCCGTCTTGAGACTTGGCACGACGAAACCCGTATTACGTCCTGATGCACCAAACCCTGCTTCCTCGGCTTCCACCAGGGCTACGCGGGCTCCAGACTCCGCAAGGTGCAGAGCCGTCGACAAACCCAGGAAACCTGCGCCGACAATGAGAACATCGACCTCAATGCTATCCATCAATTCCTGGTAGCCCTCGAGAGGCTTGGCCAAGGCCGACCAGAGGGACTGTGCGAACGTTTCCGTCGCCATGTCTTAAGCCGCCTTGTACGATTGAGGGCGCGGGATGTACCGACCATCCCCTCTGTCGCCCGTGATCTCTGTGCCATCCCAAACAAGCTTCCCGCGAAGGAAGGTTGCCGCGATACGAACTTTGAAAACCTCGCCATCATACGGACTCCAGTTCAGTCCGTCACGGCTCTGGGAGGCATCAAAGGGGTACTCGCCGGTCTCGAGAACTGCAAGATCGGCATCCGCCCCGACCTTCAATGCGCCCTTCCGCGCGCTCAGACCGAAGAACGCTGCCGGCTTTGACGAAAGGTATTCCGCGACCGTCCGAATCGGATCGGGCACGCGTCCTATCAGGTCGCTATAGAAAGATGGCGCCATCGTCTCAAGGCCCGGGATGCCAGCGCCTGCATCGAAGATCGAAGGTGTGAACTTGTTGTCGATTGGCCAGCTGGAATGGTCCGACGAGACGAAATCAACCTGCCCGTCGTGAAGGGCCCGCCAAAGGCCTTCGATCATGCCCGAGCGGATCGGAGGACTGACCTTCATGCGCGCTCCGAGGCGGTCGATGTCCTGCGCGGCATCGAAGTGCAGGTAATGCACGCACATTTCGGCAGTCGCATTGACGCCCTCCGCACGGTAGCGAGACACGAGGTCATAGCCGCGCGGCGCTGAGATGTGGACGATGTGCACATGCGCGCCCGTGGAAGCACCCAACTCCAGGAAGGCTGCAGTGGCTGTCATTTCAGCGGCAAGCGGGCGGCTCGGCTCATGCCATTCTGGCGTGATCTTCCCATCTGCCTTCAAGGCCGCAATAGACGCGCGCACGATCTCCTGGTCTTCGTTGTGCAACCCAACCGGAAGGCCCGTCTCAACCGAGGCTTCTAGGATCGCGAGAGTATCACTCGCGGGCAACCTTGGGAAGCGAACGGGGTGGCTCTCGAAGCTTGAGATCTTAAATGCGGCCACGCCCGCTTTAGCAAGCTCAGCCATTTCCTGTGTCCCCTGCCCCGGCGCGATCGTGGCATAGAGCACAACATCGGAGTAGGAAAGATCTTCAACTGCTTCAATCTTGAGTCGAAGCCGCTCAATGGTGTTGAGTGGGTCAGGATTGTCATATGGCATATCCACCATGGTAGTGATGCCGCCTGCAATAGCCGAACGGCTAGTCGCTTCGAATCCGACTAGGCCCTTGTAGCTTGTTGCGTGCGTCTGCCCATCGATGAAGCCGGGAAGCACATAGTTGCTGCCCACATTATGCACCTTGTCAGCCTGCGGGTAGGTGCCGGAGCCTATGGCTGCAATCGTCCCGCTGGATATTGCAATCCAACCATTCGGCAGTGTTCCCTCGGGCAGAACTAAGGTGCCACGCACGACAAGATCATAGCGAGGCACGTCACTCATTAGGCAGCCCTCGCATAACCGAGTGTCACAAGCGAAAGTGCGCGCATGACGGCCGCTTGTGTCGGATCGACGACGGGCAGTCCGAGCCTGCCTTCAATCTCCGCCCGGAAGCCGCCCATGCTAGCGCAGCCCAGGATAAGCACATCAGCGCCATCAACATCGCGCAGCTGCGTGCCGACCTCGACGATGCGATCAATGACAGCATTATCGCCAAGTACATCTGTCACGCCGATATCGAGCGGGCGATCACCCGCGAGACGTGATTCCAAGCCAAGCTGACGCACGTTGCGCATGTGGCGGCCGATAGATCCTTTTTTGATGGCAACGATTCCGAAGCGGTGGCCTAGACCGAGGGCCGTCAGAAATGCAGACTCAGCAATGCCGACAACTGGTTTCGTTACGGTTTCACGCGCGAGATGCAACCCAGGATCGGAGAAACATCCTATGACATAGGCATCGGCTCGGTTCTCGGCGAAGTAGCGCGCTGTGGGGATGACCACCCCTTCCACGTGCGCCTGCGTCTCGATGCCGGGGGGACCCTCGCTCAAGGTAGCCGTCAGGATCTCCGGACCTCCGGGCAGGCGTAGCATATCTAGCGCCTTGTCCATGGATTTCGTGATGTTCGTCGAGCTGTTCGGGTTGAGAACGAGAATGCGTTTCATGATAGACCTGTTATGAAGAAGGTGAGCAGAGGCCAGTAACGGCCTGTGAGATGACTTGGCGGCTTCTGAAGAGAACAAGCTCGCACCAATCCTGAGTGTCGGGATGGTAAAAACGCCGCAGATTGGCCTTGATGCGCTGCGTCACTTCGCTGTTCCAGTCGACAGTTCCGTAGGCGTGCAACCAGTGATCATCGCGGAGCGCATCCGCACCAACCTCCGCGTCGTAGGTACCGAACTCAAGTGCAATGAAGGTGAGCTTGTCTCCACCTACGCAGCGCGCCCACGCATACTGCGTTAAACCGGCGATGGGGAGAGATGATGACCTGCCCAGCAGCGGCTCCCCCAGAGAGTGGCCATACCACGCACGACAACGCGCCTGACCTGGTTCTCCTGGTCGGTGGCCGCAGATCGGCTCGCCATAGCCGTGGGGGCCCAATCCCGTATGATAGTCGATAACAGCGACGCCTTTGCGCGACGGGAGGTCGTAATCAGCGCAGATGCGCTCGAGCGTCTTGAGGGACCAAGTGGGTCCTGTGCCACCAAAGAAAATGCCCTCAGGATGAGTATATTGCCCGCCGCTCCGCGCCTGCTCGAACGCGACCCGTCCGTGCTTCTCGCGATAGGCTTCCCGGCGCGCCCGCGCCTCGGCCAGCGTCGTCTCATCCAGGAGGCTCGGCACGAACGCCGATGCAAGCTCATCATAACCTTCATTGACAGGCAGGGACCCGTCGAACGGGATGCAGTTACGATTGAGATCGACACCTTCCTCTGTCGTGCGACGGAGCCATGCGAAGCCATGCGGGTTGATAGCGTGCACGATCAAAACAGCAAGACCCGGAGGGAGGTTGGCAGGACCGTTCGTTAAAAGCCAATCTAGCTGCGCGCCGGAGCCACAGAATCCTTCGACGCCATGCGTTGAGGATAAAAGCAGCAGAACATTCTCCGCGTCCTGTGGGCCGAACCAAGCAATGTCGGTTGCGAGATCCTCACCAGAGGGTCCCTTGTTCGGGTTGCCATAGGAACGGATCAGGCCCCCGGCTGACGACACTGTATGAAGAAAACGGCTTCTTGCAGTTTTGTAGTCGGGGGAGAAGCAGGCGCGGACGTCCATGTTGACCTGAGCAATTGCCATGCTTTTAGAACCTTCGAGCCCGCATGCGGGTCACTGCACGTGCGCGGTTAACATGACCGCTGAGATAATTAAGAAATATCACCGCATATAAAAGCCGCAAGCGGTTTCATGGCCTGATGCTATAAAATCAGAGGGTACTCAGCTGTGCATCAGGATCAAAGGCTCCTCAGTCCGCGCGTTAGTTTGGCATTCTGAATGCCAAACGAGCGCCCCATTTCTGACCAGCAGCAACCTTTGAGCTCTGTTGAATGAGTTCCAGTCATCCAAAAAGAGAACTCCGCCGGGCCGTCCTTCCCCGGGGCTGCGGACGAAACAGGATGTACCGGCCCTTCTAATCAGGCTTGTCCATCGCCAACTAAAGGCTGATCTGACTGGCCTTGCGAGAGGCGGCCAGCACCTGGAACAGGTGCTGTCGCGTCATATCGTTGTGACGGATCATGATCTCTCGGGCGGCTGCCAGATCCCGGGATCTCAGCACTTTTACAATTTCGTGGTGATCGTCCTTGGTCTCACCACTGATATCGCGTAGCCGTGCACCGAGATAGAAGATGCGCTCGAGTTCATCGATTTGGCGGACGGCGAGCTGATAGAGGCGCTCATTTCCCGATGCGCGCGCAATGGCAACGTGGAAATCGCGGTTTGCCTGAATGAAGCGTTTGAGGCTCGGCTGCTCATAGCGATCGTATACGACATCTGCTAGGCGATCGAGCTGGTCCAGTTCCTCATCCGTGATACGGGCGCAGGCGAGTTCCGCAGCGCCTGCTTCGAGCATAGCACGCACTTCAAAGAGTTCAGTGACGTCGCCGAACGTGATCGGCACAACCTGATAGCCGCGCCGGGGAAATGTCCTAACAAGTCCTTCGGACCGAAGCGTCGCAAGAGCCTCGCGCACAGGCGTCTTGCTGACGCGGAAGTGTTCGGCTAGTTCGGCCTCCGACAGCTCGCGGCCCGGTTCCAGTTCGCCGGACAGGATCTGGGCTCTCAGAAGCTGGTAAACCTTCTCCGTCAGTGATTCTGCCTTGCCTCGTACAGCCTTCACCTTGGTGGCGGCTTTAGCCGGAATGTTCATCTTACGCAATGTCGCCCGTGTCGGCGTTTCCATGTCATCAGCCCTCGAAGCGGTTTTTCTTCTCACGATTGTCTGCGGGTCGCTCGGCACTAGCCACCGAAAGGGCACGTTTAATATATCTAACTTAGTAGCATAGATCATGCTCGCCTAGCGAGCGCAGAATGCACTTGTCACGTGGGCCACGCCCCCTAGTGATCACTCCCCGTCTGGTCCTCTGCGCCATTGTACCACCTACGCCTTATTGGGATAAAATCGTTTGGATGAAAAGTCATGGCTTCTGGGGTGAGCTTTCGCTCACCGCAGAATGGCTGGGCGCTCTATGCAGCAGACAGCGAAGCGATGAATTGCTGCGTTCTCGGATGTTGCGGACGCTCCAGCACATCATGCGGAGACCCATGCTCAATGATGCGGCCACGGTCCATGACAACAATCCGGTCTGCGACGGCACGGGCAAACCCGATCTCGTGCGTGACAACGATCATCGTGGCACCACTTCGGGCAAGCTCGCGCATCGCATCGAGAACTTCGTGAACCACCTCAGGGTCGAGAGACGATGTTGGCTCATCAAACAGGAGAACCGTTGGTTCCATAGCCATGGCACGGGCGATCGCCACCCGCTGCTTCTGCCCGCCGGAGAGGTGGCTTGGATAGCTGTCAATCTTCTCGGTGAGTCCGAAGCGCTGGAGGAGCAGCCTCGCTTTCGTCTCGGCATCGTTACGTCGCGCTCCAAGAACCCTTTCCGGACCAACAGCAACGTTTCGCAAAGCACTCAGGTTCGCGAACAGATTGAATCTCTGAAAGACCATTCCTATGCGGGCACGCTGCCGGCGCAGCTCGGAGTCGGATACGAGCTTCGAAGGATGCTGCTCACTTGCGCGGCCGAAGAGGCATTGTTCGAGGCGCACGGCACCGGAATCCGGAATGTCGAGGTAATTGAGGCAGCGGAGCAGCGTCGACTTGCCCGATCCGGACGGGCCAACAACAACGACCACTTCTCCTCTTGCGACCGCCAAATCCACATCGTGTACCGCGACGATGGAGCCTAGCCGTTTTGTGATAGCTCGCGCTTCAAGAACAATCTCGGCGTCACGAGCGAGGGGCTCAGCTTTGACGCTGACCTCTAATCTCTCCTGCACAGGATCGCCTACGGCCCTTGTTACCTTAGATCTGCTGCTAAGTGACAGACGCCGCTCAATCATGGACTGAATGATCATGATGATCGTGACCATTCCCATGTACCATATGGCTGCAGCCGAGTAGATCTCGAGAGGCCGCACTGTGGACTGGGCGAGCTGCTGGGAGGTCCGTAGCAGTTCCGCAACAGAGATCACAGACAACAGAGACGTGGCCTTGATCATGTAGCTATAATTGTTCGCCAGAGGTGCAAGAATTGCCCGCGCGGCTTGCGGCAGGACGATCAGGACAAAAATGAGGTGGGGCCTCAGGCCAAGGGCGCGACCCGCTTCGCTTTGCTCTCGGGGTACAGAGAGAAGTCCACCCCGGACGACCTCAGCCATTCGGGCGCCCTCGTTCACGCCGAGAGCGAGAAGACCCGTGGCGAGCACGGAGAGGCGCATGCCCAACAGAGGCAGGACCGCGTAGAAGAATAGGATCTGGGCCAGCAGCGGTGTTCCGCGAAAGAGCCAGAGGTAAAACCACGTGGCTCCCCGCACCAGGAGATACCGGGACAGCATGGTGGGTCCGACAACGATTCCGATCGCGGTGCCGATCAGTTGCGCAACACTTCCAACCCAGATCGTCGTCCACGCTGCCTTGAAGATCAGCGGCGACGTGAGGATGTCGAGGAACAGCTGCTGGTTCCAGGTAGTCATGGGAGTCCCTTAGACCGGGATGGGAACGAGGCGCACCTGTCCAGGACGGGGCGGGTGGTTCGGATCGACCTCATAGCGGAATCCGCCGCGGCGAACGCCAGCAATGGAGAAATCGAGGATGTTCACCAATCCGGGCGGGGCATCAAGCACGTCATGGGTAGCGTTAACGATGGCATTAGCCGCACCAAACAGGGACAAAGCAGCCGGCTTAAGGCTGGCGTGTATACTGTGAGCCCCCTCAATGTCGATAACGTCAGCCACTTCCAGGCCATGCAGCTCTGGCTGATAGAACATTACGAGGCTCATCGAAATGATGGTTTCATCTCCTTTGACCCCCATACCTTCCTGGCTGATCCCAATGACGCGGCCCGGCTCCAGCACGCCAAGTGTTGCATCACCCGAGTCCACTGGGAAGTCTGCCGTAGTTGTCATCCAGCGTTCCTCGACTCGGTCGATGTCGATGTTCAATCGCTCGGCAATAGCGGCGATCGACTCGGGCATGCCCATGTGGCCGACGATGCGGCCCGAAGCGATTTTTTCATCAAACTCGTCTGGCCACAGGCCATATCCGACATGGTCGATATCTCCTGGTCCGGTCCCCGTCACGTCGATAGTCCGAGAGATGGTTATCCGCTTCACACCTGACGTCACCCGTCCCAGCAAAAGGGGAAAACTATCGAAGCTGAAGCCCGGATTGATGCCAACGCCTGTGATAGAGACGTTGTTCGCACGCGCCGCTGCATCGAGGCGAGCCGAGAAATCCTGGTAACGAAGCGCCGGATGGAACATCGCTTCAGACGCCGATATGACATGAAGTCCTGCCTCAAGCGCCTCAACCAGCTGGCCTTCGATATGAGACGGCGTCGACTCTGTCATGTGGTAGAGAAGATCAGCCGGCCCGTCGAGCCCGTTCAAGCATTGCTGCAGCGTTTCGGAGATCACGACGCTGGAAGCATCTTCAAGGCCGTTATAGATGTCGCCCAGCCGCCGTCCTGCCCGATTGGGCCCATGGTCGACAGCACCGACGATGCGGATGAGCGGATAGCCCGTGTTGAGACAGTCGATGACGAGTCCTCCAAGAGCTCCGAGACCAAAGAGGATGACCCGAGCTGGTTCTGCCGGTGAATGCGTCATGTGGTGATCTTTCTTGAGAACAGACGGGGATATCGGACGAAGTGCGTGACGTCGCTCCAGATCGGGCGACGCACTGGCGTATTCGCCGTGCTCACTCCGAACTTTCTTTCAAGCCGATCCTGAACGATCATCCACAGAGTGGCCATCAGCAGATAGTAGACCGCCGCGACCGAATAGAGTTCAAAGGGCCGAAACGTTTCGCTGATGGCGAGCGTCGTGACTCTCAACAACTCCTGGAATGATATGACCGACAGAAGCGACGTTGTGCGCATCATGCTCGTGAATTCATTTCCGAAGGCTGGTAGGATCAGCCGTGCGGCTTGGGGCGCGAGAATACTGCGCATGGCGTCGAATCGCGACAGACCTATGCTCCGTGCAGCCTCCTCCTGGCCAGGGTCAAGAGAAGCCAGCGCACCGCGAATGATCTCAGCCATGTAGGCGGCACCGTAGAGGCTCAGGCTTGAAATGCCTGCTTCCAGCACCGTGATGCGGATGCCGAGTTGCGGCAGTCCGAAGTAGAGAAGGAGAAGCTGGATCAGAGGAGGCGTCCCGCGGAAGAACCATACGTATGCTACAGCAGGGGCGCGCAGCAGCCTACTACGAGAACGTAACCCAAGAGCCAGCAGAAAGCCGATTACGGTCGCGAGAAGCTGCGCCACGGCCGCGACGCCAAAGGTCACGAGCGCGGCCCATGCTATGCGGGAGTCGAAAAGATATGTGAAGAATGTCTCAAAGTCCCAGGTCATCGCGTGCTCGGATCAGCCGAAGCTCGACAAGCTTCGGCCGTCGGTTCCTGTCGTAGCCGAGTTACTTTACGTAAGCAAAGGACGGAACAGGCGCGACGCCCCACTTTTTGAGAATGGTGTCGTAGGCTCCGTCGGCTTTCATTTGTTCTAGGGCAGCAACGAAAGCATCAGCCAGCGCTGTGTTCGGCTTCAGGGTCGTCAGCGCTAGCTGGTTGGATGCATATCCAGCAAAGGCAAGCTTGAAGTTGTCGTTAGTTCGATTGATGAAAAATGCTGCCTGCGGATCATTGAGGTATGCCGCAGCCGTCTGCCCGGATACGACCGCCTGAATGGCATCCGCATTCGTGTCGAATGCACGGATCTCGATTGGAGCTTTGCCTGCCGCTCTCATGCGATCGCTCTCAGCCTGAAGGTTCTTGTTGGTTGTTCCCGCAGCAGCTACCGAGACCGCCTTACCCGCCAGATCGTCGAAGCAGGCGGCGTAGCTTGCCTTATCCGCGGCCTTGAAGGAACAGTTTGATCCGAGGGAGGAGTTCTTCGGGACCATCAGCCCTTCGCCCCACTGCACGTACGGGACCATGTTCATGACCTTAATGCGGTCAGGGTTGATGAAGATAGCCGTGCAAAGACCGTCGAAGCGTCGTGCTTGCAGGCCGGGCACGAGACCGGGGAAGGACAGGTTCGTCCACTCAAGCTTCACATTGAGGCGCTTCGCAATCTCACCACACATGTCGACATTCAGGCCATCCTTCTCGCCATCCGTTTTAATGAACTGATTGGGGGCTGCGGCGAAATCCGCAGCAAGGGTCAACGTGCCCTCCTCTAGAAGAGCGCCACTGGGAATTTTCAGCGTGCTTTGTGCCTGTGCACCGGAAGCCACGAGAGCTGTCATCATCATCCCGGCCGCTACAACAGCAATCTTTCTCATAAGAGTTCCCCTTGTCGTCATTTCACTTGGTTAGCACTAGGAGGGGCAGATCTAGTCGTGCCCGCTGCGATTGCATTCGGCTTGAGTAGTTCTGGCCCAGGGTTCCATGCGCAGCCTGAGAACGGCACGAGAGCCGTGATCGCCGGACCGGCGATCAGGATAGTGTTGGTCATCATGGAGACCTCCTTATAATATGCTAGTAGTATATCACCGAGATTTCAATGCAAAGCCTGCTTTTGCACCGTTCGTGCTCAAAAAGCTGACGGGTATGCCTAGGGCATGAACTTATTTGGTTTTCTATGCCTATGTCTCGGTTGCGGAGAACTCCGGTCTAAAAGTTCCAGCAAGGACCTTGTGCGGGCCGTGCCTGTGATATACCAGTCGTATATCAGTCTGGACGGCCGATATCCTTCCTCCAGGTAGATCGTGATGGAGCTCTTTCAGGCCTCTGGATTGTAAAAACGAGCTCAGAACCTCCTTGCAGAAGGCCACCATCACGATGACTGAAAATGGAGAGCAAGTCGATCTGAACGGATACCCTGGATTCCGCAGATATCCAGAGCCAAGATAGTCATAGGAGAAAGTAATGGCCAATAAGATCGTTTGGGCTCGACAGGAGACGACGTTCAAGACCTGGGTGCATCAAGATCAGGAGTTTACGCATCGCCTGATCACGAACAAGAAGCAGGGCTCCTCGATGTCCTTCCACATCACCACCTATATGCCAAACTTCGAGGTCATGGTGGAGGGCGACGGCGTCCACGAGGTGATCCTCTACTGCCTGCATGGTCATTCAAGGCAGATTGTCGAGGAAACGGGAGAAGAGCACTTCTTTAAGCCGGGCGACGCTATGTACCTTCCGACTCGCTATCGCTATCGGCATATCATCGGTGATGCCGGATTGGTCGTGGCCGTTTGCGCCAACCCGAGCAAGGAAGATGGCGATATGTAGCATGTAACTCATGCGCAAGTCTCCGACATCTACTGCCCGGGCGCTTCGAGCGATCCGCCCGGTCGGAAGTCATCACAGCTGCACACTCTACTTGATCATTAGCACTATAAGCTTCGTTGACAGCTTGATTAAACCTGACGCGGCTCATTCAGACAGGAGATGCAATGATCTGGATCAGCGATCATGATGTCGCGACCATTCTTAAATCCGCGGGTGTTATCAAAGTTGTCGAGCTCGTCGAGGCAGGTCTTACCGAAGTCACATCGGGCTCGCTCATCGAAGCCCCAGTCACGCGATTGAACGCCGCTGAGCATACTGCAAACTATACCATCTTCCCGGCTTACAGCCGAGAGAGAGCTCTGACGACAGTCAAGGTATTATCAGGTGTAGAGCGCAATCCCGAGAACGGCGCTCCAATGATTGATGCCGTGATCATAGCGATTGATGCCATGTCCGGAGCAATACTGGCTGTCATGGACGGCAGGCGCATTACGGCGATGCGCACTGCCGCCACAACCGCAATCGCCCTGCACCGACTGATACCTGAGACAGCCCGTTCATTGGGCATCATAGGCACGGGTGTGCAAGGCAGGGCTCATGCCCAGGTGCTTTCGGCGGCTATCCCGGATCTGCATCTGTCCATTGCGTCTGCAAATGGGGACACCAACCGAGCACGCGTTCTTGCTGATGAAACGTCTACCGAATTGGGGCGGCAAATTGGGACATCCACCTGTGATGAGATTGCAGAAGGAGCCGATGCCATTATCGTAGCCTCGCTAGCAAAGGCTCCTCTTGTCGGACTTTCGACCAAGCCTGACGTCGTGATCGCAAGTGTCGGGCATTTCGTACCTGGGGCGACCGAGATTGACCCTAGCCTTGTTGCCACCGCCACCGTGATTGTATCCGATCACCCGGAGCGATTCCGCAGGCAATGGCGGGCGCACAGCAGCATCCTTGGTGACGCTCTCGACCGTCTGACAAGTCTCGAGGCGCTTGTTGCCTCGCAAGCTATTCCGTCAGGGTCTGGAAGATCCATCTTTCTCTCTGACGGGCGCAGCTTTGAAGACTGCGTTGTCGCAGGATATGTTCTACAGCAAGCGGAGCAGCAAGGTATAGGCACGCGCCTGCGGGACACCCGTTGACTGAAGAGCGATACCCCGCATTTCCATTAGCTGAACTCCAAGAATTTGACTGGCGGTTGGTCTCATGCGCCGACAAATCAGCGAGCGAATAGTGCAGCCCCGCCCTCAACACAGTAGACTGCCGATGCCCTTTCGACCGGCAGGTGGATGGTAATTCCGGTCATATGCTTTCTCCCTCAGATCACCCTCCGTGACCTGCCCGTTCACCTCGATCACTTGGCCCGTCACAAATCCTGACAGAGAGGGCGAGGCGAGAAACAGCGCCACACCCACGCAGTCCTCTGCATAGCCCGGCCGCCCGAGAGGAATCTGCGCCAGCCACGAGGAGATGAGAGCGGGCGAGCTGATGCCCTCGTGGAGCGGCGTGTCCATGTAACCGGGCGACAGGACGTTGACCCGAACCCCCTCAGGCGCCAACTCGCGCGCCAGACTCTTGGTCAGAGCGCCGACGAAAGCCTTGGATGCTGCGTAGATCCCAGCCCCAACTGATCCGCCGAGCCGCGCACTGAGGGAGGTCACGTTGATAATGCCGCTGCCTGCCCCATCCTCGCGCAGATGGGGAATCACAGCCCGACACATGGCGAAGACCGACCGCGCATTCAGGTTGAACACATGGTCGAAGTGCTCTTCCGTCATCGCTGCCACCGGCATGAGCCCTATAGGGCCGCCGGCATTGTCGATCACGAGATCAAGGCCGCCCAACGGGACTGCGGCCTCCTGCACCAGTCGATCTGGGGCCGTGACGTCGGTGAGGTCCGTAGCCAATGCAATTGTCGTTCCTCCGTCGTCCACAACGGCGGCGGCAACCGCTTCTGCGCCGGTACAGTCGCTGTTGTAGGGGACCGCAACGGCCGCGCCGTTCGCGCCGAACGCCCGGGCCATGGCGCTGCCGATCCCGGAACTTGCTCCGGTGATCAGCACGCGCTTTCCCGAAAGATCAGGAATCCTGACCGGGCTCATGGGCAACGTCGTTCCCGTGTGGGCTTCCACGTCGCCTCGGTCAGACATTCAAGGTTTGAGGGGCGGGTGGAGTACACATTGGACTTGGCTGGTCGAAGGATTGGGAAAAACCGCTTGCTCGCTTGGGCGGGAATCATGTCGAAGATCTCGAAGAGTCTGCGCCGGAATTTAGGCATATCATCCTGAGTGAGACCTGTGAAGCTTAGCGCGCCAATGCTGATTGGGATGCTCGGCTCCCGATTGGATGAAAAATGATGCAACAGGTAATTGCCGGAAGTCTTCGAGAAAAATGGTGAGCGCGCTTGTACTCAAACCCGTGCCCATCTTGAAAGGGAGCAGTTCACGTTGTGCATAACTGATGATGAAGGATCACAATCGCTGAATTGCCTTTGAGTGTGCCAGATACCCTCTGCATCATCCGCTCGTAAATATGCTTTGGGAAGCCCTAGGTTGCTTCCCACACGCTTCTCAGCGGAGGATGACCATGCGCCTGACCCGCCCTGCTCCCGCCAACCATGCTATTCCGCCAGGTTTCAGTGAACTGATCGTCTTTGACGACAACCTGCCCGGCGCTGGCGTTCGCCTCCGTACGGGCGGCAAACCGGTCTGGGTTGCCCAGTACCGCCAATGTCAGAAGCAGCGGCGGGTCACGCGATTTCATCCCAGAAGGCGCTCGACCCTAACTAAGCCCGCAGAGCAGCCAAATCCATTCTGGCCAATTGCGTCCAGTCATTGCAACAGCCCTGAACCATGTCTCTGGACACAAGGCAGAGGTGGCGGGCGTATACAACCCGGCACAAAATATTCCATTGAAGAGCGCGAAGCCCTCACATCGTGGAGCGAGCAACTGCGCGCTACCGTGTCAAGCGATCCGAGTTACTCACGCAGACAATGAGATGGTTATTACATTTATTCCCGACGGCTATTTCGGCCTTGATGACGCGCTCTGCTGGAACGGCGGAGACATTTTTGATGAAGCGCCTAAATGGGTCAACCCAGATTGGACACCATTTGAACGGGAAATATACCGCCGGTCTGGCTCGGATCAGCCGATTGGTCGGTACATCGGTTGGTATCGGTTGCGGCAAGCCATTTTTAGAGGCGAGTTGAGAGCTTTCGTTTTGACCGAATTCGGCGAGATTATCGAACCGGACCGATCCGCTTGGAGTTCAAAACACGGTCACAAAGTACTAGCCCGAGGGCGCCTCAAAATACAAACTCCGAACGGCCCGAGAAGCGGTTTGCCGCTGTTTAGGAAGTCTGACTTGGATGATTATTACGAACGCAAGACCAGCCCACGAGAGTCCCATGTGCTTCCAAGTATCGTGCCTGCACCGCAAGCGGAATTAGGCCTGCCAAGGCACTACACTCAGAGCACGTCCCAGACCCACAGTCGTGATGAAGTAGTAGCTGACTCAGAAAAAAATCAGCGTAGTCAGTCGACCCCCCCTACGTATAAAAGAACACGCAAGAACTACAAAACGATTGATGCAGAGGAAGCCCTAAAAACTCTACTTCGGGCAGGGGCAATCGATAGGTACACCACCCCAAAGCTTGCTTATAAGATCTTCCTGGAGAGCACAGGAAATCCCAAACATATTTCCGAAAGCGTTGTTACACGCGCGTTCCGAAGGCTCGCTCAAGCGATAGAGCAGAACGGCAACTACGGCATTTAGGGCGATGCCGTAGTTGCCGCGTGCATGGCAGGCTCACCTGTGACCACTCTTACCTACTAATGCTCGATTATGCAGCTGCAGAGGTAACAAATGGTACGTTGGCTCGATTGTCTCCCGCCGGAGCTGGCTCGGCACCGTGTCCTCAACACGGCAGAAGCAGCTGAGTTCTGCAACTTATCAGTTCCCCATTGGCGCCGGCTCTATCGAACTGGGAAGGTTCCAAAGCCAATTAAGCTTTCAACCCGAAAGTTGGGTTGGAGAGCGGGTGACTTGGTCTCTTGGTTAGAGACCCGAGTATGCTCCAGCTGAACGCCGAAAGGCAAATAGCGAGCCACCAAACGCAAAAGAAAGCCCCAAAAACGAGGGCTTCGCTGCGGGGCTAAGGAATACCAGCATGGAAAGATCTAACACACCTTTCAGTGTCCGTAAACGCTCGCGCCCAGATGAGAGACGGCCTGGACACATTAGCTACTCTGCCGTTCATCGGGCGGCACTGACCAACGCGCTCGAGCTCTGCCACCGGCTTCTGCCGGGGGGACGCAGAGCTGGCAATGAGTACCTCGCACTCAACCCCAAGCGAGCTGATCGCTCGGTCGGCAGCTTCCGCATCAACCTCAAAACCGGCAGATGGGCGGACTTCGCCACCAGCGACCGCGGAGGTGACTTCGTGTCGCTTGTCGCGTGGCTCTATGGCCTCCGCCAATCGGAGGCGGCTGTGCGCCTCGCTTCCCTGCTCAACATTCGCAATGGAGCCGGGTTATGAGCGACGAAGATCGTCATGAAGATTGGCAAATCTCCAATCAGGCAGAATTTTCCGCTGGTCAAGACAGCAACACTGGTGAAGGTGATCCTATTGTTCCACCCTGGAATGCACCGCGACCAAACTTTAGCCATCGCGTCTTCGGCGAGCCAACAGCTGTGTGGTCTTACAGGAATGCGGCGGGGGAGCTCCTCTACTACATTGCTCGCTATGACCCACCCAATAACCGCAAGCAGTTTATTCCCCACACTTTTCTTGAGAAGGGTAGCTGGCAGCAAAAGGCATGGCCGAGGCTGCGGCCATTGTTCGGACTCGACAGACTTGAAGCGCGTTCCAACGATCCAGTCCTTATCATTGAGGGAGAGAAAGCAGCGGTCGGGCTCGATGGCTGTGGGGGTGCTGCGGCTCTCCTTCCCTCTCACGTCTGCATCACCAGTTCAGGCGGCGCAGAAGCGGCCCAAGCATCGGATTGGTCGCGGCTGGCGGGCCGAGACGTCGTGATTTGGCCTGATGCGGACAAGCCCGGTGCGGACTACGCCAAAGATGTCGCTCGTTTGGCGCTGGACGCCGGAGCTCGATCCGTGCGGACTGTCGACGTTTCCGATCTCCCAGACGGGTTTGATCTTGGCGACGAGATCCCATCAGATCTCGACATCGAAGCGCGTGTTCGAGAAGCGCGTGAGTGTGGGCGCTACATTTCCCTCGGTCCATTCATCATGGATCCAGTGCAAGGTTTGTCCGTCGAGATCGAGAGAAATGGCGTGGTCGAGACTCACTTCGTCTCTGGCTCCTTCGAAGTGCTCGGCCGTGTTCGCACCGCCAATGGTCAGCATTGGGCGCGCCTACTGCGCTGGTGCGACGAGGACCAGCGCTCTCACAATCTAGCGATACCAGACGCCGACCTACATGGGGACGCGAAGGCCCTCGCAGCTATCTTAGCCGGACAAGGCCTGAAGGTCTCAACGGGCAAAGGCCGTCAACACCTGGCCCATTATCTGAATGGTGTTCGCTGTGACAGGCGCCTTACTCTGGTCGATCGCACCGGTTGGCACGAGATCGACGGCCAGCGCGGGTTTGTGTTGCCCGAGCGGGCCATCGGGATCGACACAAATGCGCTGGTTTTGAATAGCCGAGGAGAGAGCCCCTACGACGTTCGTGGCACTCTCAAGGACTGGCAGAGTGGGGTCGGCCGGCTCGTCTGCGGGCACACTCGGCTGATGTTTGCAATCTCGACAGCGTTGGCTGGAACGATGTTGTGGCTCGTGGACCAGGAGGGAGGAGGATTTCACTTCTTTGGTGACAGCTCGACAGGAAAGACGACCATTGCGGCTGCCGCAGCCTCTGTGTGGGGACGAGGCAGTTCACCTGGTTTTATGCGCTCTTGGCGATCCACTGCCAATGCGGTCGAGGCTGCCGCTGCTGCTCACAATGACACGGCTCTCGTATTGGACGAGATAGGGTTGGTGGACGCTCGAGAGGCCGCGGCGGCCGTCTACCAACTGGCGGCCGGGGTTGGCAAGAGCCGCATGTCGAAGGACCTTTCCATTCGCCCTACCCTCACGTGGTTGACCACTGTGCTCAGCACTGGCGAACTCCGCCTCACGGATAAGCTACGGGAGAATGGGCAGCGTCCGATGGCCGGTCAATGCATTCGTCTCGTCGACGTTCCAGCAGATGCCGGGCAGGGCTTTGGAGTCTTCAGCCACCCCGGTGTGACAGGGAGCGCCAAGGACCTCGCCGATCACATCAAGTTAGCAGCGCGCACGCACTACGGTACTGCGGGACCAGCGTTCCTCGAACGTGTTCTGAAGGCCGGCCTTGAAGAGGTCAAAGATGCTTTGGAGGCAGCCATTGCCAAATTCCGGGCAGACCATGTTCCAAAGGAAGCCGATGGGCAGGTGCAGCGTGCGGCGGACCGCTTCGGGCTGGTAGCCGCAACGGGCGAGCTTGCCTCTGAGTTCGGGATCCTTCCCTGGCCGCGGGGGAGTGCCTACACGGCCGCTTCTGTGTGCTTCAGGGCTTGGCTGGACCGACGTGGTGGGATCGAGCCTGCCGAGGCGCGGGAGATGATCGCCGGGGTGCGCCACTTCATTGAGGCGCATGGCGAGAGTCGCTTTGCCGACCTCAATGCTGCTTTGTTGAACTCACGGCCGGTGGTCAACCGCACCGGTTTTCGTCAGGGATCCGGTGAGGCAGAAGAGTGGTGGTGTCTCCCGGAGACCTGGAAGGAGGAAGTGTGCGCTGGCCTTGATCCTACCCAGACAGCTCGGGTTCTTGCTGAGCGTGGAATGCTCATCCCAGGATCCGACGGCTTTACAACAGTAAAGCGGGTCTGGGGTCGTCCGACCCGGGTCTACGTGGTGACGGCGAAGATCTTTGCGGGAGAGGCCTATGAGTGATCTGCGGGCAAGGCTCTTGGAGGCATGTAGACTTCAGACCCTGCAAAAAACAGGCGTAACAGGCGTAACACACGTAACAGAACCGGCTACGAGGGCTCGCGAACCGGGGTGTTACGCGCGTTACGCCTGTTACGCCTCTGATGCAGGTCACCAGAATTCAGACGAGAGGCAGCATAACACGCCGTCTGGCTCGAATATTCAAGATTGGGACGCTGCCGACTGGCACGCCTACTTCCAGGAGCGTGCTGCGATACGGGAGTATGATGGTGGGCTGTCCCGCATTGAGGCCGAGCGCCTCGCCTTTGAGGACATAGTCATAAAGTTGCACAGTGTAGAGCAACAGCAAAGAAGCGGGCATATGTAACTAGAGGGATGTACGTGGCAAAGAGAAAGGGTCCACACCCGTCGGAGGCCCTGACTGGGCAGTTCGTGCACGGTGTGAAAGCGCCTGGCTTCTACTCGGACGGGAACGGGCTTTATATGCAGGTGGACGCCTCGGGTTCAAAACGCTGGATCCTGCGCACCGTGGTTCAGGGTCGGCGACGAGACATTGGTCTGGGTGGCCTTTCCTGCACGTCCCTGGTGGAAGCTCGGGTGAGAGCCAGGATCCTGAGAAAGATTGCTCGTGAAGGTGGCGATCCCTTCGTCGCTAGAGCGCAGGTGTGCAGAACAGAATACCCTGAGGTCACGCAGGCCAGGAACCATGCAGACGAGCTCCTCGAGCAAGCCGGGTTGACTCTTGAGGATCTCGGGCTCAGGCGACCCGGAGGGCGCTGACAGGTCCCTTGCTTTGGGGGTCCACGCGTACAGTCTTCGCCGGTTTCTTTATAGGCTCTCCTCTGTCGAAAGAAAGGCTATTCAAGACGACTTCTGATTAGCGCTCATAGCAATAGCTTTACTAAGTTGCGAAATTGGCATTTCGCCTCACGAGTAGTCGTAAGCTACTTTTCGCTGACGATTTTCCCGACCCTCATATATTTCAGGGTAGTGGGAGCTTGTGCTTTCCTTGCTTGACTAACCCGACTTCTGATCTCCCGCGCCATATCCGACAAAGAATAACTAGGTGGGATTGCGAAGTATCGCTGCATCCACTCCGGACAGTTTCTAAAAGTTGCGCCCTTGATGGGCCAAGCAAGAAGCTCTAACCCTGGTCGCCGCGCTTTCTCATACTCCGCACAGGTCGCCTCAAAGAACGAGAAACACTCCTCGGGAGTGTCAGGAGAAACGATAAATCCAAAGAGCGCCGCCTCAGCCACCGCCTGTTTCATGGCGGCCATGTTTTGCTCCCCCGGGTTCATAGAAGAGTACTGACTTAGAGTGCCTGAACAGCTGGGTGTTGTTGCCCCTTAAAGAGCGGACAGAGCTTCCTTAGATTGACGGGCCGCGATGAACTCGCGGGGTGAACGATAGCCGAGAGCCCGATGCGGGTGAAGCTGGTTGTAATGAGCAAACCAGCCCGGCAGCGCGGCCATTACAGAGCGGGCATCCGAGCAAGAGCTCACGCGGGCATAATCGCGCTTGATCGTGCGCACGAAGGCCTCAGCTATTCCGTTCGATTGCGGGCTCACCAGCGGCGTGGTGCGCGGCTCCAATCCAAGCTCCCGGGCAAACGAGCGAGTTGGCCCCGCCACGTAGCAGCTTCCGTTGTCGGTCAGCCACTCGATTGTGTGCGGCAGACGGTTCACAGGCCCGAAGCGATGCTCGACCGCGCTGAGCATCAGATCGCAGACATCCTCGCCCTTGATCCCCTCCGTCGTGGCGACATAGCCCAGCGCCTCGCGGTCACAGCAGTCAAGGGCAAAGGCCACCCGCACCTTCTCCCCATTGTCACACCCGAGCTCGAACCCGTCCGAGCACCAGCGCAGATTGGACTGCGCGACCGCAGCGCGCCCGTCGTGTCGGCGTGTCTCAGTGCCGCCCGCATGCCGCTGTAGGATCAGACCGTGCACCGTCATCACCCGATAGACCCGCTTGTGGTTGGGTGGAGCCCGGCCCTGCTCATGCGCTCGGCGCGCCAGAGCGGCATGCAGCCGCCGATAGCCATAGGTGGGCATGGTGGCGATCACAGCCTTGATCTCTTCGACCAAGGCGGCATCCGGCAAGGGCGGCCGCGCGAGCGGGAGGTTTGCGGCTGCATCTGCTTGATGAGGTTGGAGCGGGCCACCCCGAGGATCTCGGCGACGACACTCATCGGGAACCGTCCTTCGGCAATGAGACGGACCGCAGCAGCCGTTTTTCTGAGTCCACTACCTCCAAGGCTTCCCTGAGTACCTCGGCCTCGAGCGTCTTCTTCCCCAAAAGCCGCTGCAGCTCGAGCACCTGGTTCTGGAGAGCGCGGTAGTCGGAGGCGGGCACGACCTCCTCGCCACGCCCAGCAGCCGTCAGAGCGCCCTGGGCGGCCAGCTTGCGCCAGTGGAAGAGCTGGTTCGGGGCAATGCCGTGCCGGCGGGCAACCAAGCTGACCGTGACGCCCGGCTCGTAGGTTTCGTTGACGATGGCCACCTTCTCGGCAGCCGTCCAGCGGCGGCGCCGTTCCGGGCCGCTCAGGATGTCGATCGGAGGGTTAGTGTTAGTCATAATCACAACAGTAAGCCTACCACTTAGCTAAGTGGGAAGCCCTGTCCGCTCACTTCGGGGGCTGCAACACTGGGCAAGCGGAGTTCATGACTGGTTGCAGCCAGAATAGCGGTCAGACAGGCCCAACGATGAGCACACGACTCGGCCGCACGACTCTCCGGGCTTGAGAGTAAATGAAGCGTCTTGTAGCGTCAGAGGAGCCGCTGCGGCCATCTCAAGCGTCCTGGCGCAGCCTAGGAATATGCACCTTAATGACTTGAGCAGGACGGGCGGCAGGCGTGGCTCGAGCGCGTGGAAAGGGCCAAAAACAGCATGATCACTATGAGACAGCTTGAACGCTACAGGCTGCCCTGACTCAATCGCGGCGGCCTCTTCTTTTGGGGTCAAACCTGGGTTAGACCAACATTCCGACCAACATTTGACTATTCAAAAGGGCTTTGGCCAAGTCGTGAGGTGACTCACAGAGTAGCGTTCCTGACTCAAATGGATCAGCGAGATTCGGCAGCTCTGCTTGTACCTCACAAGCTTTGTTCATATAGGATTATGTGCCTAGATAGGTTTTCGGAGTCAACTTCATCACCGATATGCAGGTAGGACCCAGGATCTGGTCTGCCTCCTGAAAAGTGATCCTCCCTAAAGTAGGTTTTTGAGCCGAAGGAGGACTGAGGATGGGTAAGAAGAGGCACACAGCCGAGGAGATTGTCGCCAAGCTGCGGCAGGTGGACGTGCTGACCGCACAGGGGCGACCTGTTGCCGAGGCGGTCCGCTCAATTGGCGTCACGGAAGTCAGCTGCGGGATGAGCTGCTGAAGGGAGAGATCTTCTACACCCTGCAGGAGGCCAGGGTGATTATCGAGAGCTGGCGCTGGCACTACAACACCGTGCGCCCGCACTCATCCTTAGGCTACCGGCCGCCCGCACCAGAGGTTCTGGTACCGGCTTCGATACCGCGGATATCGGGCAGCACCGCTTCGAAACGCACCAGCACATCGATCGCGAGCCAAGTCAGGGTGTGCTCGGAGCTGCGGAATTTTCCGCCAGCGCGAGCCGCGGCGATCGCGGACAAGGTAGCTATCTCACCCGTATAGGTAAGGCAGTCGATCAGCCGTGTACGTAATCCGCAATGGTCTGCAGTGGAAGGACGCCCCCAAGGAGTACGGGCAAGCACAAGACGCTCTACAACCGGTTCATGCGCTGGGGCTGGCTGGGTGTGTTCGACCGGATCTTTGCGGCTCTTGCAGGTGAAGGTCCCAAGCCCGAGCGGATCATGATCGCTGCCACCCACCTGAAGGCGCACTGCACCGCGGCCAGTCTGCTCAAAAAGGGGATGTTACCCGCCGCATCGGGCGCACGAAAGGTGGGCTGAACTCCAAGCTCCACGCCGTCTGCGATGGCGCCGGCACGCCCATCATCCTGCTTTTGTGGAAAGCTAGATGAGAGCATGGGGCGGATGCCCCTACGAGGCCGGCAGAGCTTCCATCTATGGGTACCTACGGGGATACAATTCGGCTCCAGAATGGCCCGTAGCGGCGAACGCCATGGCACCTGCAGGGCCAAACATGCGCATCCCTCGCCGGACGAGAAGGGAAGAGGGCGGCAGACTGGTCATAAGCGGCAAGGCAGGGCAGAGGCGTCCGTTTAGCGGTTCACCCCGGTGGCCTCACGGTTGGCGGGGTTGTTTCGCTTTAGCGCTGATCTTCTTAGGAGCCGGATTAACATTGGCAGCATCGACTACCAGTGGCGTAGGAGGAGCGGCTTCATTTTGTCGGACTAATTGCAAATTGTTGATCTGCACAAATGCTGTTGGTTTAGCATCCTCCGGACTGTTGCCGACCATCCCAGCTGCGTGTCCAAACTCAAACCCAAGGAGCCATAAGCCCTCATGGAGCCCTTGCTCTTTGATCAACGCTACTGTCGCTTCATACAATGAAAATGAGAACTGTGTTGGTTCAGCCATCGTATTTACCCGACCTCTAGTGATCTATCATGGCGGCTAATTTGAATAAAAGCAGGGCTAGGTAGTGCGGGAGTGCTTGCTGCACGCTTTTGGGGTTTGCCGTATAGCAGAAGACATCTGTCAGTGTAATCAAGCTGGCTAGTTCTGCTAAGGCCTGAAGTTATAAAGTTAAATGACCATTTCCTGATAGAGCCCATTATAGCTGTTTGCAATTGATGGTTTGAGTGTGCTTGAGTCAGGAGAAATACAATGTATTGATTTAAGCTCACATTGTCAGACTTAGCAGATCTTGCGATTTGCGCATGTAGGGTGCGCGGCATACGGACTAAGACCTTACCACTATAGTTTTCTTCCTCAGCCGGCTTGCTGGGTTGCGGGACAGAGTTCCCAGCGGCTTTTGCAGCCTCAATCCATGCTGAGATTGCGGTTTCCAGTTCTGTTAAAGCCTCGTTCTGGGTCCTTCCAAATGCTGAGCACCCAAGCAAATCTAATGCCTCAGCGATAAAGCCGTCGTCTTCATCACTCCAGAACACTCTAGCGGGGTAGCGATCAGCGCTCATTATATCTCGTCCTCATATTTATCTATCATGGAGATCAGCTGTTTAGCTTGATATGTAGGAATCTTTCCACCTGTAGTCTTTTGGAAGTTTAGCCCTTGCGGTTCTCCAGGCCGCGAAAATGCCCGATGCGATCCAGATCCACCCTCCCCAGTGAAGCCCAGCATCAGAGCGAGCTTGCACGCATCGTCGAACCGGACGTCCCTTGGGTTGTTTCGGATTGCAGCGATAAGCTTGGTCAGCTGGCTCAAGGGGATGATACTGCCGGTGATACTATAGTTGGCATAGAACCTTTAACACTTCGTATCAAGGTTTAGTTCAGACCCTACCTCTCATTCTCTATCACTTGTCCGCTAGGGCCGGTTAGCGTCTAATCCAATCAATGGCAGCGGCGAGGCGGCGTACGCCCATGAAGGATGGCGCGGTATTATCGCCGCGGGTTGCCACGGCTCGCCACTCCTTCAGCCTGGCCCAGAGCCGCTCGATAGTCTGAATGCAAATGACAAAACCGAGCGGCTTCACCGGCAGGGCAGGTTGGAATGGCATAGCGGATCTCGACTGCCCCGTTTATGACGATGACCCGCACCACCAGCCACTCAATCAACTGCCGCTTCTGCTCCCAGGTCGCCTGCTCAAGCCCGTCCTGTACCCCGGGGCGGTCGTCCACGTCGACCTCGCGCAGCACCTTGAGCCGCGTGGTCACAGGCGTGCCCGCGACGATGGGGTCGTAGGCGGCGGTGGCAACGACTGCCGTCACCCGGCCCTTGAAGGGGCCGATCTGGCGGCCCTCGCTGCTGTCGTCCGCACACAGCCTCGGTTAAGCCCGGCTTAAAAGCGCAGCCGTGACAAGGTCGGCTAATCGCTCAGCTAAAGACGTCCGGGAATTTTGAACCTAGGTGTTAGCGCGGGGCCTCAAATACACCCACCCTGGGCCTACCCCCGTTGGTCCCATAGCCCATCCCCGGGCCCTGGGTGCAGCATTCTTCAGAAATTATAGAAGGCGAGAGGCAAGCTATTTGGCTATCCGCAGAGCAGGAACATCAGCTTTCCTGCTTCCTATATGCTTCCGGAGTATCGAACCACCGGAAGCAAACCTGCTGTAAGTCATTGAAAATAATGGTCGGAGCGAGAGGATTTGAACCTCCGACCCCTAGTCTCCCAGACTAGTAACGCAATTGATGTGACGGTATTTATTAACATAACATAGAGGGCAACGAGTACACCGAACTGGAACAGATGAGCTAGAGCTAAAAGAGAAATTGTTGAGCTTGCAGCGAGGCCTAGGTACCCGTTTGAGAATAATTGGGACTGCCCTCTCGACTGCCAAGATCGTGGCTCCCAGAGCCACAGAAGTAGGCCCGGAAGGCTCGGTCTGGCGCTTTTCCGTTCGTAGACGGGGCTGGAAAAGGGCTCAGCAGCATTCTCAGCCGAACTCTAAGATACATAGATGAAGTTCTGGCTGCTTACCAGTCGCTTACCAGATCCCGCCTCCGGTAAGCAGACCTCGATCTAGGAGACACTAAGTTATTGATTTTAAATGGTACAGCCGCCCCGGCTCGAACGGGGGACCCCCAGATCCACAATCTGGTGCTCTAACCAACTGAGCTACGGCTGCACGTGAGGCAGGGTTTAATGGGCCGGGCGGCGAATTTCAAGGCTTGTTTGACGTCCTGCGACCCGAACGACAACGGCGGGCCCGGGGCCCGCCGTTTCCAAAGGACAAGCTTGAACAAGCCTATTCGGCGGTGGCTCCGGCGGCCTTCAGGACCGGGGTCCAGCGGGCCACCTCGCTCTCCACGAGCTTCTGCAGGGCTTCCGGGGTGCGCTCCGTGGCGGAGGGAACCACGCCGCCCAGGTCGAGGAGGCGCTTCTTGGTGGTCTCGTCGTCCAGGGACTTGCTGAGGGCGTCGCTGAGCTTCTTGACCACGTCCGGAGGGGTGCCCTTGGGGGCGAAGACCGCGTTCCAGGCGCTGACCTCGTAGCCTTCGAGGCCCGCTTCCTTGGTGGTGGGCACGTTCGGCAGCACGGGGGAGCGCTGCGGGGTGGCGATGGCAAGCGCCTTGATGTTGCCGCCCTGGATCTGCGGCGCCACGTTGACGATCTGGTCGGTCATGAAATCGACCGTGTTGGCCATGAGGTCGTTGAGCGCCGGGCCCGTGCCGCGATAGGCCACCATGGTGGGGGTGGCCTTGATCACCGAGTTGAAGAAGATGCCGGTGGAATGGGACACGGAGCCCACGCCCGCATGGGCCATGTTCACCTTGCTCCCGTTGGCCTTCATGTGGTCGAGGAAGCCCTTCAGGTCGCTGGCCGGAAAGTCCTTCTTGGTCACGATGACGATGGGTGTGCCGGCCGCGAGCCCGATGGGCGCGAAGTCCTTGGCCGGGTCGTATTTCAGCTTCGGATAGAGGGCCGGGGCGGCGCCGTGGGTGCCCATATGGCCCATCATGATGGTGTAGCCGTCCGGCTGGGCCTGGGACGCGCGGGTGATGCCCGTGGTGCCGCCGGCGCCGGCCACGTTCTCGATCACGATCTGCTGACCCAGCGTGCGGGACATGTGGTCGCCGACGATCCGGGCGATCACGTCGGTGGGCCCGCCCGCCGCGAAGGGCACGATCATGGTGATCGGCCGGGTCGGGAAGGTCTGGGCCTGTGCCCCGGTGGCGGCCAAGCCGGCAACAGCCGCAAGGGCCCATGCGATTTTTTTCACGTGTTTTCTCCCTAGGAAGTTATCGGCTTACATTGTGGCACCGGCCCACCGAAAACAAGTCACTCGGTGAAGACCTCGTCCCTCCCCTTTCGTATGGAGGGGAGCAGGGCGATGATCAGCAGGAGGGCCGCCACCGCCAGAAGCCCGGCGCTGATCGGGTGCGTGACGAAGGTCGCCATTTCCCCGCGGGAGATGATCAGCGCCCGGCGCAGGTTCTCCTCCATGAGCTTGCCCAGCACGAAGCCCAGCAGCATGGGGGCGGGCTCGAACCCGAACTTCATCAGGGTGTAGCCCACCAGCCCGAAGAACCCGATGAACATCACGTCGGTGGGCAGGGAGTTGATGGAGTAGATGCCGATGCAGCAGAACATCAGGATGGCCGGGAACATCAGCCGGTAGGGCACCTTCAGAAGCCGCACCCACAGGCCCACCAGGGGCAGGTTGATGATCAGCAGCATCAGGTTGCCCACCCACATGGAGGCGATCATGCCCCAGAACAGGGTCGGGTTCTTGGTCATCACCTGGGGACCGGGGATGATCCCGTGGATCGTCATAGCGCCCACCATCAGGGCCATCACGGCGTTGGGCGGAATGCCTAAGGTCAGCAGCGGGATGAAGGAGGTCTGCGCGCCGGCGTTGTTGGCGCTTTCCGGCCCCGCCACCCCCTCGATGGCCCCGCGCCCGAAGCGCCGGGGGTCCCGGGCCAGCTTCTTCTCGAGCGTATAGGACGCAAACGGCCCCAGCACCGCCCCGTTGCCGGGCAGGATGCCGAGGATCGCCCCGATGAAGGTGCCCCGCAGCACCGGCTTGTAGGACTGCTTGAAATCGTCCCGGTTGGGCAGCAGGCGGCCGATGGCCTGGCGCACCACGTCGCGGCTCTCCGTGTGGTCGAGGTTGCGCATGATCTCGGCGATGCCGAAGATGCCCATGGCCAGCACGGCGAAGTCGATGCCGTCGGACAGGAACGGCAGCCCGAAGGTCATGCGCTCCTCCCCGGTCTCCAGGTCTGTGCCCACAGTGGACAGCAGCACGCCCACCAGGATCATGGCGACGGCTTTCAGGATCGAGCCCCGCGCCAGCACCACCGCGAAGACCAGGCCCATGACCATGAGCGAGAAATACTCGGTGGGGCCGAACACTAGGGCGAGGCCCGTGAGCGGCGCGCCCAGCGCCGCGATGACGAGCGTCGCCACCGTGCCGGCGAAGAAGGAGCCGATGGCGGCCACGCCCAGCGCCACGCCGGCCCGGCCCTGGCGGGCCATCTGGTGGCCGTCCAGCGCCGTGACCACGGATGTCGCCTCGCCCGGAATGTTGACCAGGATCGCCGTGGTGGAGCCGCCGTACTGCGCGCCGTAATAGATGCCGGCCAGCATGATCAGCGCGCCCGTGGGGTCGAGCCCGAAGGTGATGGGCAGCAGCATGGCGATGGTGGCGATGGGCCCCACGCCCGGCAGCACGCCGATGAGGGTGCCCACTAGGCAGCCCAGGAAGGCGAGCCCCAGATTGAGAGGGGTCAGGGCGACGGAAAAGCCGAGGGAGAGATTGGAGACCAGATCGCCCATCAGATTCTCCCGCTGTGGTCGGCCACGTCGATGGGCTTCCGGCGGGAGCCGCGGCTCACCAGGAGCAGCAGGACCGCCACCGCCGCCATGATGGCGGCGGTGGCCCTGAGCACCGCCTTCTGCGACCAGTCGGCGGGAAACAGGCCGGTCAGCGCCTGGGGGAAGACCGGGATGGGCAGGTTGAGCAGGTCGCCGAAGAGCACCATGCAGAAGGGGGTGAGGCTCAGCGCCAGGATCACCAGATCGCGCAGGCGCGCCTCCGGGGTGGCGTAGCCGCCCAGGATGATGGCGAGCGGCCCGGCCACGAGCAGGCCGAGCCCCGGCGTGGCCAAGCCCCCGAACGAGAAGGGGCGGATCGTGACCGCGAAGGCCAGGATGGCCCCGATGACGAAGACGGGCCCGCGCAGGCTCCAGCGCTCCAGGGCGTCGCCGGGCTTGGCGAAGGCGAAGGCCACGAGGGCCAGGCCGCTCAACCCGACGGCGAAGGCGAGCCAGCGCGGCAGCATGGCCGGTCCCATGGCGTTGAGGGTGCCCTGGTCCAGGTCCCGGGTGAGGTAGAGGGCGAGCGCCGCAAGGGCCAGCAGCAGAAGCCCGCCCATGAGGCTCTGCGGGGCCCGAAGCGGGCCGTGGCGCTCCAGGGCCCCGGAGGGTTCGTGAGAAGCAGACATGGAGAACCTCCCGCGGGATGCTTGAGCGCGCCCGGTATGATGGACATCCGATATGGCCCGAGGGCGCGGCCCGGATCAAGCCTCGTGCCCTCCCCTCAATAAGCTTCTCAACAGGGCCCCGCCGTCAAGCCTGTAGGCGATGGCTTGATTGGCCGCTATAGGTTGTCTAGATGAGACCGCTAAGCCAGGCCGGGCCCCTCTGGTCGCTCCCTTGCGGGAGCGGCGATGTCGGACTGGATGAACCAGGGTGGCCTGGATGTGTTCTGAAAGACCGTTCCGCCCCCCTGGGGGCGGCGTCCGCGCCGGAGTTCTGCCAGCCCTGGCCGGACCCGGCGAACGCGGTCCGGCCGAACGTTCCGCATGCGCCCCTTGCCAACAGGATGGATGAGGCATCGCATGTTCGAGCTTTCGCAGTACTTCCCCCCCGAGATCGCAGCCTTCCTGATGGTGATCGGCATCGACCTGGCGCTTGCCGGCGACAACGCCATCGTGATCGGCCTTGCGGCGGCGGGGCTGCCGAAGGAGCAGCGCAACAGGGCGATCCTGCTCGGCGTCCTTGCGGCGACGGCCATGCGCATCGTGTTCGCGCTCCTCACCACCCAGCTCCTCCAGATCGTGGGCCTGCTGCTGGCCGGCGGCATTCTCCTCCTCTGGGTGTGCTGGAAGATGTGGCGCGAGCTGCGCACGAGCCACCAGGAGGAGCACGCGGCGGAAGAGGCCCTCGAAGGGGCAGATCTCGACCAGAGCGGCTCCATCGCCGAGGGAGCCCCGCGCAAGACCTTCGCCCAGGCGGCGTGGCAGATCGTCATCGCCGACGTGTCCATGTCCCTCGACAACGTGCTCGCGGTGGCGGGCGCCGCGCGGGAGCATCCCTACATCCTGGCCTTCGGCCTCCTCTTGTCCATCGCCCTCATGGGCCTGGCCGCCTCCTACATCGCCCGCCTGCTCCAGCGCCACCGCTGGATCGCCTATGTGGGCCTGGCCATCATCCTCTACGTGTCGATCAAGATGATCTACGAGGGCGCGGTGGAGATCTATCCGCACATGAACGCCGTCACCGGCTGACGCCCGTTTCAGGGATCGGGGCGGATTGCGCGCCGCGCGTGATCGCGGATTGACGTCCCTCGCGGGCGGCTCGCCGGTCCAAAGGATCGGCGGGATGACGGCGTCCCGTTCCGCCTCGTCATGGCCGGGCCTGTCCCGGCCATCCCGCTTCGAGAACCGCGGCGCTATCCAGCATAGGGAGCCGCAGCGCCCTCCGGATCGGGATGCCCGGCACAAGGCCGGGCATGACAAGCAGGGTGTCGTTTCGCCGGTCCCCTGGACCGGAACCGGCCGAAGCGGAGGGCAAGGGAATCCACTCCGCTGCCCTGACAAGCGGCACCTCTGGTTTCCCTTCCCCTTGTGAGGAGGAGAGCCCGGCGGGCTCCCTGCGCCAGCAAAACCCATCTCGGGCAGGCCTGAGGGTGGGGAGCAAACTTCACATCGCGCTTCGCATGGGCAGCCCGGCCCTCCCCGCCATTTCGCACCGATCGCACCGGGCGCGACGCCGGACCCCTCCGGACGTCTGCCGTGACGGCCCGGCAGCACAGGCCGGTTGCCTTCATCGTTGACGATGGGGGCGCGGGAGGGCACAGAGCAGGGGCTCATGTCAGCCCCTTTGCGCCCCCATTTCTCGTCCGCAGGCCTCGCGCTCGGCGCCCGCGCGGCCCTGCCCCTCTTCCCGGGATACATCGTGTTCGCCATGGCCTTCGGCACGGCGGCCGCCCAGAAGGGGTTGTCCCTGGGCGAGGTGCTCGGCATGACCGCCTTCGTGTATGCGGGCGCGGCGCAGATGGTGGGGCTCGAGATCTGGCAGGAGGTCTGGTCGCCCGGCACGTTGCTGACCATCGTGACCGTCACCGCCGTGATCAACGCGCGCCTGGTCCTGCTGGGATTGACCCTCCAGCCCTGGCTCAGGAGCGAGCCCCTCGCCCGAACGGCGCTCAATCTCTTTCTCGTCACCGATGCGGGCTGGATCGTCGCCACCCGCTACCACCAGGAGGGCGGGCGCGACGTCGGGGTGCTCCTGGGCATCGGCCTCGTGCTCTGGGCGGTCTGGGTCCTGGCGACGCTCGCCGGCTACTTCGCGGGAGCCCTCGTGCCGGAGCCGAGGCGCTTCGGCCTCGATCTCGTCATGCCGATCTACTTCGCCGCCATGCTGGTGCCCCTCTGGAAAGGGGTCAGGCCCGCCCTGCCCTGGCTGGTGGCCGGAACCATCGCCGTGACGGTTCATGCCCTCGTGCCGGGCTATGTCTTCATCATCGCCGGAGCCCTCTCGGGCGTCGCCGCCGCCATGGTGATGGAATGAACGCCTTCGGCGCCCTCATCGCCGGTCCCTGGGGCGCCGCGCTCGCCATCGGGTCCATGGCTCTGGCCACCTATCTCTGCCGTATCGCCGGGGTGGCGATCATGAGCCGGGTGCGGATCACCCCGCGGGTGGAACGCGGCCTGCGGGCGCTTCCCGGCTCCATCATCATGGCGACGATCCTGCCGGTGGCCCTCGACAACGGGCCGCCCGCGATCCTGGCGCTCGCGGCCACCATGGCCACCATGGTGGTGACGCGAAACGAGCTGGTCGGCCTGCTGGCGGGCCTAGGCGCCCTCGCGGTCATCCGGGCTTTTGCCTGAGCCCGGCTTGAGCCGCAGGCGGATGCGGTACATCAGGCCGTCGCGGACGTTGCGGTAGGCGTCGAGCACCTGCTCGCGGGAGCCCTGGGTGATCGCCGGATCGGGGGTGGGCCAGTATTCCACCTCGGCCGCAAGGGTCCGGGTCAGTTCGAGGGCCGCGTGATGGGCTTCCGGGGAGAGCGACACGATGAGGTCGAAGTTGAGCCCCTCCCACTCCTCCAGCTCCTCCAGGGTCCTGGGCTTGTGCCTGGAGCCGTCGATGCCGATCTCCGCCAGGGTCGAGGCCGCAAAGCCGCTGGGCTCGCCCTTGCGGACGCCCGCGGACTGCACGTAGATCGACTTGCCGAAATAATGCCGCGCGATGGCCTCGGCCATGGGGGAGCGCACGGAGTTCATGGCGCAGACGAACAGAACCGAGTGGATCCGTTTCTGGCGCGCCTCGTCCAAGGTCAGCCCCGCCAGTGAAGGGCGAAGATGAGGGTGAAGATCCGGCGGGCCGTTCCGAAATCGAGGATCAGCTTGCCGTCGAGGCGCTTCATGAGCAGTTCGGCCGCCTCGTTGTGCAGGCCCCTGCGCCCCATGTCGATGGCCTCGATCTGCGCGGGCGAGGCCGAGCGGATGGCCTGGTAATAGCTGTCGCAGATCATCTCGTAGTCCCGGATGGCCTTGCGGAACGGGGTGAGCGACAGGTGGTGGGACACGAGATGCCCCCCGTCCTGGGCGCTCACCTCGAAGCAGAGCTTCTTGTCGAGGAGGGAGATGCGAAGCGCATAGGGACCGCCGTCGTAGCCCGGCAGCGCGAAGGTGTTCTCCTCAAGGATGTCGTAGACGGCGATGGCCCGCTCGTGCTCCTGGTCGGGATTGCCCCGGCCGATGGACGCCTCGTCGAGCGTGACGGCGACCAGCCGCCGCCGCTCCTTCCCGTCGCTCGCCATTGCGCCTCCGCTCGCCTTCAAAGGTTCAGGCGGATCGCCACCGATCGCGCGTGACCTTCCAACCCCTCCGACCGCCCGAGGGCGATGGCGGCGGGGCCGAGCGCCCGCAGGGCGCCCGCGTCGCATTTCAGGATCGAGCTTCGCTTCATGAAGTCAAGCACGCCGAGGCCCGAGGAGAAGCGGGCCGAGCGGGCGGTGGGCAGCACATGGTTCGGGCCGCCCACGTAGTCGCCGATGGCCTCCGGGGTATGGCTGCCGAGGAAGATCGAGCCCGCATTGCGGATTTTCAGGGCCAGCGCCTCCGCATCCTCGGTTTCGATTTCGAGATGCTCCGGGGCCAGGCGGTCCACCAGGGGAACGGCGTCGTCCAGGCGCTCGACCAGGATCACCGCCCCGTAATCCCGCCAGCTCGCCCGGGCGATCTCCGCCTTGGGCAGGGTTTCGAGCTGGCGCTCCACCGCCTTCTCCACCGCATCGGCGAGAGGGGCGCTATCGGTGATCAGGATCGCCTGCGCGGCCGGATCGTGCTCGGCCTGGGCCAGGAGGTCGGCGGCGATCCAGTCCGGGTTGCCGTGGCGGTCGGCCAGGATCAGCACCTCGGAGGGGCCCGCGATCATATCGATGCCCACCTGGCCGAAGACCCGGCGCTTGGCAGCCGCCACATAGGCGTTGCCGGGGCCCACGATCTTGGCCACCGGCCTCACGCTCCCGGTGCCGTAGGCGAGCGCCGCGATGGCCTGCGCGCCGCCGATGCGGAAGACCTCGTCCACCCCCGCCAGCCGGGCGGCGGCGAGCACCAGCGGGTTGGTCTCGCCCCGGGGGGTCGGCACCACCATGCTGATCCGGGGAACGCCCGCCACCTTGGCCGGCACCGCGTTCATGAGCACGGAGGACGGGTAGCTCGCCCGCCCGCCCGGCACGTAGAGCCCGACGGATTCGAGCGCGGTCCAGCGCCAGCCCAGGGTCACCCCGAGGGCGTCGGTGGTCAGAAAATCCTGCGGGCGCTGGGCCCGGTGGTAGACCTCGATGCGCTCCCGGGCGAACCCTAAGGCCGCAAGCTCCTCAGGGGGGCATTGCGCCGCGGCGGCGTCGATCTCAGCATCGGAAATGCGTAAGGTCTCGGACGTGAGCTCCAGGCCGTCGAAGCGGCGGGTGTAGTCGATCAGGGCCTCGTCGCCCCGGGCCGCCACGTCCTCGATGATCGCCCGGACCGCCTCGTCCACGTCCTCGGACACCTCCCGCTTCGTTCCCAGGAGCCGGGCGAAGGCCCCGGCGAAGGAGGCCTCCCGCGCATCGAGACGCTGCGCCATCAGAGGCGCTCCGCCTGCTTCCCGTCCGGCTTGCGGTCCTCGTGAGAGGGGCGGCTCTCGGCGGCCCAGATCGGCCCGATGTCCTTCATCTGCATTTCGATGCACTCCAGGTCCACCTGGATGGCCCCGCCCTCGGCAAAGATCAAGGTGGCGGTGCCGGAGGGCGCATCGCGCTCGTCGAAGGAAATGGCCAGAAGGTTAAGAACCGCGTCCTTGTGCGCCTGGTCGATGCCGCGCACCCGCACCCCGGTCACATGCTCGAAATGCATGCAGGTCAGCCGCCGCTGGGGAGCGGTCGCCTCCCAGTCGAAGCGGCGGGTCTGAACGACGAAGCGGCGTTCCTTGGGCAGGTAGATGATGTCGCCGACCCGCAGCAGGGCGTCCTGGAGATGGGCCGAGATGACGGCGAGATCGTCCGGGTCGAGGGCGACAAGTCTGAGGAGATCCATGGGCCTATCAACCTGTTGTTGAGCTTCTGCCACTAGGTAGCGACCGCCCCGGCCATCCGCAACCTTTCCGCTCAGGCAGGGTTCATGTTTCGCCTGTCAGCTTAAGCGGAAGCTTTGTGGAAGCCCGAAGGACATTCAGATGAAGCGTCTCCTCCTCGCCGCCCTGGCGCTCTCGGCCCTGGCCGCCCCGGCCTCGGCGCAGTACTACGACCCCTATTCCCCGGCTCCGGGATGGTACGAGCCGGCGCCCCGCTACCAGCCCCGGCCGGACTATTATCAGCCGCGGTCGGATTATTATGAGCGCAGGCGCTATTACGACGAGGGTCCGCCCCGGGGCGTCTGGCGTCGTCCCGCGCGGCAGGTGGCGGTGGGGAACATCTGCGTGACCTCCCGCGGAAGCTGCGAGTATCCGCAGTATTTCCAGCTCCAGACCCCCTGCCGCTGCCAGATCCCGGGCTTCGGCCCGAAGCGGGGCGCGATCCTTCAGTAGATGTGGAAGGGCCTTCCAAGGGGCCTTTCCAAGCCCCTCACCCCCGCACCCGCTCGATCTGAGCGCCGCAGCGGGCCAGCTTGGCCTCAAGCGACTCGAAGCCGCGGTCGAGGTGGTAGACCCGGTTGATGGTGGTCTCCCCATCGGCCACGAGCCCGGCGATCACCAGGGACACGGAGGCGCGCAGGTCGGTGGCCATGACGGGAGCGCCCTTGAGGCCGGGAACGCCCTCCACATAGGCGCTGTCCCCGTCGAGGCGGATCTGCGCCCCCAGGCGGGCCAGTTCCTGCACGTGCATGAAGCGGTTCTCGAAGATGGTCTCGCGGATGCGGGAGGTGCCGTCGGCCCGGGTCATGAGCGCCATGAACTGGGCCTGCAGATCGGTCGGGAAGCCCGGGAACGGATCGGTGGTCACGTCCACGGCCTTGAGGCCGTTGCCGTTGCGGCGCACGCGGATGCCCCCATGGGTGGGGGACACCTCGGCCCCCGCCTGCCCGAGCACGTCGAGGGCCGCCTGGAGATAATCCGGCCGGGTGTTGTCCAGCACCAGGTCGCCCCCGGTCATGGCCACCGCCATGGCGTAGGTGCCGGTCTCGATCCGGTCCGGCATGACGTCGTGGCTTGCGCCGCCGAGGCGGGCCACGCCCTCGACCACGATCTCCGAGGTGCCGGCTCCCCCGATCCTGGCCCCCATCTTGAGGAGGCATTCGGCCAGATCCACCACCTCGGGCTCCCGGGCGGCATTGCGGATCACCGTGGTGCCCTGGGCGAGCGTGGCGGCCATGAGGGACACATGGGTGCCGCCCACCGTCACCTTGGGGAAATGGATCTCGGCCCCGATGAGCCCCTTGGGCGCCGTGGCCACCACGTAGCCGGCCTCGATCTCGATGGCCGCCCCCAGCTTGGCCAACGCCATGATGAGGAGGTCCACCGGACGGGTGCCGATGGCGCAGCCGCCAGGCATGGACACCTTGGCGTGGCCGAAGCGGGCTACCAGGGGGGCGATGACCCAGAAGCTCGCCCGCATGGTGGAGACCAGCTCGTAGGGGGCGCGGGTATCGATGATGGTCTTGGCGCTCAGGCGGATCGTCTGCCCGGTCTCGGAGGTCTGCCCCGGCCTGCGGCCGGCGATGGAGTGGTCAACCCCGAAATTGCTCAGGATCCGCAGGAGGGACGAGATGTCGGCGAGCCTGGGCACGTTGCCGAGCTCCAGGGTCTCGTCCGTCAGCAGGCTGGCGATCATGAGAGGCAGGGCCGCATTCTTGGCGCCTGAGATCGGGATCAGGCCGTTGAGGGGCGCGCCGCCCCGGATGCGAATGCGATCCATCGAATTCCCTTTGCAACAATTGTGCCTGCTATGCGCGCCCGGGCCCCTTCAGGCTAGTCGGACCGCTTGTCGCGCTCGGCCGCAAGGTCCGAGCCCTGGTCCTCGGCTCCGGCCGACCTGGCGGCCTGCCGCCCGCGGGCCTGAGCCTTGCGACGCTTCAGATTTTCCTTCAGGGCCGCCTTGAGCCGGTCGGCCTTCTCTTGCGATTTCACGTCAGGCATGGTTCACGCGACCCATCGTCGCCAGCATCAGATAAAGGCTTCGCAGGCGGCTCTCAACCATAATATTGAGCGCGGGTCTTTGACCGGAATCAATGCCTTCTGCCATAATGCGCCTTAGATCTCCGGGCATCCCGTTGCCCACCCGGTGAGATGATGGATTATCAAGGTTTCTTCGCCTCCGCCCTCGAGCGCCTCCAGACGGAGCGCCGCTACCGCGTGTTCGCCGACATCGAGCGGCTGGCCGGCCGCTTTCCCCACGCGATCTGGCACAGCCCTGAAGGGGCAAGGCCGATCACCGTCTGGTGCTCCAACGATTATCTCGGCATGGGCCAGAACCGGGACGTGACCCGCGCCATGGTCGAGGCGGCCTGGCGCCTGGGCACCGGGTCCGGCGGCACCCGCAACATCTCCGGCACCAGCCATCCCATCGTCGAGCTGGAGGCCGAGCTCGCCGACCTGCACGGCAAGGAGGCGGCGCTGGTCCTCACCTCCGGCTACGTGTCGAACCAGACCGGCATCTCGACCCTGGCCAGGCTCATCCCGAACTGCCTCGTCCTGTCAGACGCCCTCAACCACAATTCCATGATCGAAGGGGTGCGCCAGTCGGGCTGCGACAAGGCGGTGTTCCGCCATAACGACCTCGCCCACCTGGAGGAGCTGCTCCAGGGCGCCGGGGACCGGCCCAAGCTCATCGTGTTCGAGAGCGTCTATTCCATGGACGGGGACGTCTCGCCCATCCATGCGGTCTGCGACCTGGCCGAGCGCTACGGGGCCATGACCTATCTCGACGAGGTCCATGCGGTGGGCATGTACGGCCCCCGCGGCGGCGGCATCGCCGAGCGCGACGGCGTCATGCACCGGGTCGACGTGATCGAGGGCACCCTCGCCAAGGCCTTCGGGGTCATGGGCGGCTATCTGACCGGCCGCAAGACCGTGATCGACGCCATCCGCAGCTTCGCGCCGGGCTTCATCTTCACCACCGCCCTCCCCCCGGCCGTGGCCGCCGCGGCCACTGCCTCGATCCGGCACCTGAAGGCGTCCTCCGTGGAGCGGCACAAGCAGCAGCGCCAGGTGGCCCGCACCAAGGCCACCTTGAGCGGGGCGGGCCTGCCGATCCTGGACACGGCCACCCACATCGTGCCCGTGATGGTGGGCGATGCGGAGGCCTGCAAGGCGGCCTCCGACCGCCTGCTGGAGAAGCACGGGATCTACATCCAGCCGATCAACTACCCCACCGTGCCCCGCGGCACGGAGCGGCTTCGCATCACCCCCGGCCCCTTCCACACCGACGCCCATATCGACGCCCTCGCGGCGGCCCTGGTGGAGGTCTGGACCGCTCTCAAGCTGCCCTTGGCGCCGAAAGCTCAGGCGGCCGAATAAAGATCGTTTTCAACCTTGCGCAAGGGGCCGCGCTGTGGCAGTAAGCGGCCCTTCCCGGTTGGCGGGCTGCCGTAGCTCAGTGGTAGAGCACTCCCTTGGTAAGGGAGAGGTCGAGAGTTCGATCCTCTCTGGCAGCACCACTCACAAACCCTTACTCTCCCTGAATACCTTGCTCTACAAGGGGTTCCTGTCCAAAGCGATGTAACAGAAGCTGGGCAGAATGGCCGGCAGGGCTCGTCATCTAACTGAACGTGATGATAGCAACTGGATAGGCATTGTTGCTCCGGTGAAGCTTTGACCGATCGTCAAGAATGAGCTTCGAGAGGCGCTAGGTTCGAATAGCAGGATGCGACTGTCGCGCAGCGGGGGCAGACCAGCCATAGGGCTGAAAGATTGCCTCCTTCAAGCTGCGGCAGTTGCAATTCGCCATTGCTGTGGGTCTCTGCCCTGAAGAGGCAGAATGTCCGTCCTGAGATCAGGCGGAGCGAGATGCAAGGTGTTGTAAACGGCTTCATTGAGGCAGAGAGGGCGCTGGGCTGAACCGGGCGACTTGACGCGCTGCGTTTTGCGCTCCCGTCGCCGCACCGCCTAGTGGGAGTTTTTCGCTCGATTGTTCTTTCACAACCCCTGCTCGTAAGGGGCGGGAAGCCCCAACTCGCGTTCATCTGCCCCACACAGCGGCAGATTGTCGGAAAGGAGCACGTTCGGAGCAAAGCCCTGTTTCTTGCGAAGCTTGTGCATGAGCCGTAAGTCAGTTTCTCTTCCTCGTACAAGTCTAACCGGAAGCGCTCACTGACCTCAGTCCAACCCTCCGAGAGGGACCAAGCCGTTGCCGCGCTGAAGGCGCGATCCGCCATGTCGTTGATGGTCTCACACGAGCGACAACCGACGGGTGTGCGACTTGCAGGCCTGAGCACCCGCGAGCCTTGACAGTCGTCCGCAGCTGGTTCTCTATTGGCCTGACCACTTCAATGGTCTGACGTAAAATGAGAGCTGGCCTGGGTGGAAACGTGGTGGATCGGTTCAAGATTGTCGACGTGCGGGCCTATCTGATCGGCGGCAGGGATGTCGGTGGAGACTACCACAAGCGCGCGACGGGCCACTGGATCACGGACACTCTCATCTCCAACCCCATGTCGGTCTACCCGGACTATCGCGAGCGCCGGACGAGCTGGGGCATCGGCGTCCTCGGCAGCGTGCTCGTGGAGATCGAGGCGGCCGATGGGACAATCGGGGTCGCCACCGGCATGGGCGGGGAGCCGGCCTGCTATCTGATCGAGCGCCATTTCAGGAGGTTTCTCGTCGACTCCGATCCGCGCGATACCGCCCGGATCTGGGATCAGATGTTCCGGGCATCCATGTTCTACGGACGCAAGGGCCTGACCATGACGGCGGTCAGCGTGGTGGACCTCGCCTTGTGGGATCTGCTGGGCCGCCTGCGCGGGGAACCGATCTACAAGATGATCGGCGGGGCCGTCCGCTCGTCCCTGCCGCTTTATTGCACGGGGCCGGAGCCGGCGGTCTACCAGGAACTCGGCTTCTTCGGAGGCAAGATCCCCCTGCCGGAGGGCCCGGCCGATGGGCCTGCGGGCCTGAAGCGCAACATCGAGCGCGTCGCCGCGATCCGAGAGGAAGTCGGCCCTGATTATCCCTTGATGATCGACTGCTACATGTCCCTTGACGTTCCCTACGCGATTGCGCTCGCGGAGGCAGTTCGCCCGCTCGGCGTTTACTGGCTGGAGGAGGTCCTTCACCCGGACGACCAGGAAGGTCACCGGCTGATCAAGAATGCCTGCCCGTGGATGAAATGGACTACGGGAGAGCACGAATATACCCGCTATGGCTTCCGCAACCTCATCACCGCCCGCTCCGTGGACATCGTGCAGCCGGATGTCATGTGGGTCGGCGGCCTGACCGAGCTCCTGCGCGTCGCCGCCCTCGCCAACGCATATGACATTCCTGTCGTCCCTCACGGATCTGGCGCCTACAGCTATCATTTCTGCATGACCCAGCCGCAGGTGATCTTCGGGGAATACGTCAACATCAGTCCCGACGGGCGCTCCGTGGCTCCCGTCTTCGGCACGATGTTCAAAAACGAAGCGATACCGGTCAACGGTACGATTACACTTTCCGACGAGCCGGGTTTCGGCCTCGAGCTGAACCGCGACGCCATCGCGCTTTCACGCCCCTACAACGGAACGTGACGCCTCCCCACCAACGAGAACCAGGGAAAACGCCATGACCACACGATACACACGCAAAGCCTTCCTCAGCGCAGCCTTGACGGCGCTCATGGGCTTCGGCCTCGGGGGAGTATCCACCGAGGCGGCGGCTCAGACCAAGACCCTCCGGTTATCCCACCATCTCGCACCGGGGCACCTCGTCGACGTGGCCTCGAAGCGGTTCGCAGAACTCGTTGCCGAGAAGACCGGGGGCAAGCTCAAGGTCGAGGTCTTCCCGGCAGGCCAGCTTGCAGGCCTTCGCCAGGGCACCGAAGCGGTCCAGGTGGGCACCCTCGATCTGGTCTGGAGCGACTTCGGAACCCTGGCGAACTGGCAGAAGCAACTGGGCTTCATCAGCCTGCCGTTCCTGTTCCGGGACAACGAGCACGTGCTGGCGACCCTGAACGGCAAGATCGGCGAGGATCTCAGCACGGAAGTGCGCAAGACTCTCGGAATCGATGTGCTCGGCTACGGCATCGCCGGGTTCCGGGTCATCGCCACCCGTGACCGCCCCGTCACCTCCCCGGCGGACCTGCAGGGAGTGAAGGTCCGCGTCCCGGAGGTCCCCGTTTATGTATCGGCCTTCAAGAGGGTCGGAGCAAATCCGACGCCGATGGCCTGGGGCGAGGTCTATACGGCTCTGCAGACAGGAGTCATCAACGGGGTGGAGAACCCTCCCGAAGGTCTCTTCGTCGGCCGCATGCAGGAGGTCACGAAATTCGCCTCCAAGACGAACCACATCATGACCGACGTCAATCTCATGATGAGCACGAGCGTTCTGAACGGACTGCCGGCGGACCAGCAGGCTGCCGTGAAAGCCGCAGCGGCTACGGCGGTCGGCGAGTACAATAAGGCCTCCATCGCTGCCGGTGAGGAATTCTGGAAGAAGCTCGCCGGAGCCGTGACCGCCAACGAGAGTCCGGATCGCGAAGCCTTCAAGACGGCGCTTGCTCCGGTCTGGCAGGAAATGGACACGGCGGCGGGCGGCAAGATGAAGCCCTGGATCGATCGCGTCCAAGCGGTCAAGTAGGACGTTCCGCACCAAGCTCCGCGCTTGGGTTTTCCTGGTTGGGGCGCTCTACCGTCGGGAGGCCGCGCCCCAGCCACTTTCTGGGACCACGGACGCCATGCACAGCGAAAGCCCTTCTGACGGGCTCAATCTCGGCGGTCGGCGCGTGATCGTCACCGGGGCCGCAAGCGGCATCGGCCGGGCCGTTGCCGAGCGGTTTGCCGCGATGGGCAGCAGGGTCTGCCTGGCCGACATCAACCTGCCCGGCGCCACCGAGGTGGCCGGAAGCCTGGGTTCGGCACACCACGCCTTTCCGCTCGACCTTGCGGACCCGAAGTCCTGCGAGGCGCTGGTCGCCGGGGCCTCGCAACGGATGGGTGGCCTCGACTGCCTGGTGAATGCCGGAGCGATCATCCTGCGGCAGCCTCTCGATGACGTCGCTCCTGCGGATATTCACCGCATGTCGGACGTGAACATGGCCGGAGCCTTCTTTCTGGCGCGGGCCGCAGCCGGGATCATGCGCCGCGGCTCCGGCGGCCGCATCATTCTCCTGTCGAGCCAGGGAGCTCACACCGGCGGCTATGTCGGATCGACGGTCTACGCGATGACCAAAGCCGCCGTGATCAGCCTCGTGAAATCTCTGGCCCGGGAATTTGCCTCCAGCAACATCACTGTGAACGCCATCGCTCCAGGCGTGGTCGACACGCCCATGATCCGCCGCGACGTATCCGAAGCGGCTCTTTCCGAATTCATGAAGATGGTTCCCCTCGGCCGCATTGCGGCGCCTCGGGAAATCGCCGATTGCTGCCTCTTTCTCGCCAGCGACTGGGCATCCTACGTGACCGGCCACACGCTCGACGTGAATGGCGGCCAGTTGATGAGATGATCATGACGGGAGCGCTCGTTCACCATCCCGAACTGGGGCGACCGATCCGCGCGGAGGATTGGGAGGGCCTCGCCACGGGAACCTATCGCCGCCTCCTCCACGCCATCGACGAAGGCGCGCCGGAAACCGGTGACCTGATGCAGTATTTCTGCACCGAGGCGCGCATCATCTTCGACATCTACACCCAGTGGCGCCGCGACACCCTGCGGTATCTGGCGCACCGGGGCCTGTCCGAGGCAGAGCTTGCGGGCGAGTCCGGCCGCATCCACGCCCTTGCAATCCTTGGCCGACCGGGCCTGATCGCCGACCGCAACCGCGCCTGGGATGAGGTGGCGCGGCTCACCGGGGTGGTGGCGCAAACGAGCGATCGCGCGTCTGCCCGCAAGGCCCTCGATGGCATGAAGGACACATGGCGCAACCTGCACGACAGCGACGTCGATTTCCTCTCCGGTCTCTTCGACGTCGTGATCGGACGGTTCAGGGAAGCGGCTCTCGGCGAAATGTATGAGAACTGGGTCATCGGCGGCTGGTTTGCCAAGCGCTACAAGCGGTTCGACGTCACCTATTTCGACTGGCAGAATGCGTTTCCGCTGATCGTCTACCTTACGTTCGAGTCCATGCACGGCCATCTGGCCGGCCCCGGCCGCCTCGGCGATGTCGCCTTCGAGTCCTTCGACGACCGGGTCGTCTTCACTTTCGCGCCCTGCGGATCGGGCGGGAGAACCGTGATCGGGGAGCCCCTCGACGGGACCCCGCCGCGCATGGAGCCTCCTTACCGGTTCAAGGTGCTGGAGGAAAAGCACGACTTTGCCTGGAACATGGCGGGCGTCTGCACCTATTGCGCCCATTGCTGCATCCTCACCGAGAAGATGCCCATCGCGGCCTTCGGATACCCCGTGCGCGTGGTCGATCCTCCGGTCTATCCCAATGACGGCGATGCGGTCTGCCGCTGGACTGTCTACAGAAGTCCGGAAGCGGTTCCCGAAGCTGTCTATACCCGGCTCGGATACGGCAAGCCGAAGCCTGGTGCGATCCTCGGCAGCGCGGGCCAAGGCGCCCGGAGCCTTAAGGCATGAGGCTCCGTCCCCGCATCGCGGTCGTCGCCGGCTACATGCCATTCTTCGACGAGATCATGCCTGCTGATTACGCCCGCGACCGGGAGATCTTCGGAAGCCGGGTTGCCGCGGCGGTCGAGCCTGTAGGCGATGTCACCTATCTGGGCCTCGTGCACGATCACGGCAGCGGGGACGCCGCCGGCCGCAAGCTGTCGGAACTGGAAGCGGATGCCGTTCTGGTCGTGCCGACCATGGCGGCACCCGCGGGCTATCTTTGGCGGGTTCTCGCCCCCAATCCGGCCGTCCCGGTTGTCCTCTTCGCCGCGCAAGAGATCGAAACGGTTCCTCCCGATTACGACATGATCGCCCTGTGCCGCCACAGCGCCAATGTGGGCGCGCTCATGATCGGCAACATCCTGTCCCGCAAGGGCCGCCCTTTCCTCACAGTCGTCGGTCCTCGCGACCGAGACGACATCCGGTCCGAGCTGCATCAGGCACTGAAAGTCGCAGCCCTTGCGGGAAGCATCCGTCGGACCCGCATCGGCCGCCTCGGCGAGCCGATCGACGGCTACGACAATGTCAAGGTGGATGCAGCAGCGCTCAGGCAGGCGATCGGCGCGGAACTCGTCGATATCCCGCTGCCGGAATGGGAGGACGCCTGCCGCACCGTGACAGGGGAGCAGGCCGCCGCCCTGGTCGGATCGCTGGGAGCGGCCGTGACGGTCGACGACCGTGGACGGCCAGGCGAGGTCGTTGCGGCGTCGCGAATGGCAGCGGCTCTCCAAACCGTCATCTCCCGTCACGGCCTCCACGCGGGCGCTCTCAATTGTCGGGGCGCCTTCGGAGTCGGCAATAGTCGAATCGCATCGTTGGGCTGCCTTGCCATCAGCCATGCCACCAGCTCCGGCGTCCCGTTCACCTGTACCGGCGACCTTATTACCGCCGTTGCGATGCTCATTGGAAAAAGGCTCGGCGGCGGCGCCCTTTATTGCGAGCTCGACGCCATCGACGAGGAACGCGACGCCTTTCTCTGCGCCAACACGGGCGAGGCGGATTTGGCCTGGTGCACGGCCGGCCAGCCGTGCGAGATCTTCTCCTCTGGCGCTGACTCGGGCCGGTTCGCGCCGGGTTGCTCGCTTCGGCAGACGCTCAATCCGGGCCCTGCAACCATGATCGGTTTCTCCCCACGCGCGGGAGCTGTGGGAGGTTTTACCCTGATTGTCATGGAAGGGGAGGTGCTGGAGCCCCCAAACGTGGCGCTGAGCGTCACCTCGGCATGGTTTAGGGCCGATCAGCGGCCGATGCGCAAGGCCATGGAAGGCTGGATCCAGTCCGGCGCAACGCATCCCGGCTCGCTTTCCCCGGGTCGGCTCGCCGAACCCATCACCAAGCTTGCCGCTCTTCTCGGCATCGGCGTCGAATGCATCTAGGAGTTCCCATGGATCGACCGCCCCCCTTTCAGCTGCCCGATCCGAAACCGCGCCGCCGGACCATCGCCGATGCCGCGCCTGTCGTGATCGTCAGGCGGATTGTCGAAGCCGTCACGGTGGTTGGAGTTGCGAGCTATTCCATCCTCATCTGCGCCCAGGTGTTCTTTCGCTACGTGCTGAACTCGTCTCTGGTATGGTCCGAGGAGCTGGTGCAATTCATTCTCCTGTGGACCGTGATGCTCGGCTCCGCCATTGCGACCGACCGCGGCGCGCATATCACCCTCAATCCTCTCGAGGAGCACCTCGGGCCCCGCGAGCGACGGATTAAGAACGGCCTTGCGGAACTCGGCACCATCTGCTTTTGCGGCGTCCTTGCCTATTACGGCTTCGTCCTTGCCTATCGCACCCGCTTCATGACCTCCTCCGCCGCGGACATCCCCATGCCCTACGCCTATGTGGCCATGCCGGTGGGCGCGCTCCTCATTATCTTCTTCGCGACCATCCATGCCGTCGCCGGCACTGTTCACCGCGCCGATCCCATGGACGAGCGGAGCTGAACGATGATCACGATCCTTCTCGTCAGCTTCGTCGTCTTCCTGATCCTCGGCATCCCCATCGCCTTCGCCATGGGATTGTCGGGCGTGCTGGCTCTTGTGGTCGCCAGCGACCTGTCATTGGTGATCGTTCCGCAGCGGATGTACTCCTCCCTCGACAGCTTTTCGCTCCTGGCGGTGCCGCTTTTCGTGGTCGCGGGCGAGTTGATGAGCACGGGCGGCATCACGGAACGCATCGTGCATTTCAGCCGTGTCGGCGTTGGTCACCTGAAGGGCGGCCTGGCCCAGGCCAACGTGGTGGCGAACATGTTCATGTCCGCCCTCTCCGGCTCGGCGGTGGCGGATTTGGTGGCGGTCGGCAGCATCATGATTCCCGCCATGGCGAAGGAGGGCTACCGCAAGGATTATTCGGTTGCGGTCACATCGTGCGCGGCCCTCCTCGGCCCCATCATCCCACCGAGCATCGTGGCGGTGATCTATGGCTCGCTGACAGGAGCGTCCATCGGCGCCTTGTTCGTCGCAGGCTTGGTCCCTGGCATCGTGGCGGGCCTTGGCTTGATGGTGCTGGCCCGCCTCCTCGCCGATCGCGGCGGCGCCAAGGCGCTGCCGCGGGCGTCCTGGTCCGAGTTCGGCCGCAGCGGCGTCTCCGCCGCCCCGGCCCTCATGGTGCCGTTGATCATCCTCGGCGGCATCCTGGGGGGCGTGTTCACCCCGACTGAGGCGGGAGCCATCGCTGCCCTCTACGCGCTGCTTTATGGCGTGGTGCGGCGACGGCATTCGGTCGAGGGAACTTATGCGCTTCTCCTCTCCGCATCCATCACGACGGCCACGGCCCTGATCACCCTGGGCGGCGCCTCGATCTTCAGCTACGTCCTCATCAGCGGCGGCTTTGCGCAGGCGACCTTGGACACGCTGCTCTCCCTGACGGACGGGCGGCACATGGCCATGCTGCTGATGATGATCGGTCTGTTCATTCTCGGTCTCGCAGTCGAGCCGATCCCCGCCCTGATCATGGTGGTCCCGGTGATCATCCCGGCAGTTCAGCATTATGGCATCAACGAGATCCAGTTCGGCATGGCGGCGATCATGATGCTCGTCCTGGGATCCCTCACGCCGCCTATTGGGGTGCTGGCCATGATCGCCTGCCGCATGGCCAATCTCGAATACGGGAAATCTCTCGGGATGCTGCTGCCGTTCATGCTGTGGTGGACCTTTGTCACCCTGCTCGTCGCCTTCGTGCCGGAACTGACCCTGTGGCTGCCCTCCAAGGTTATGCCATGAGCGGCCTGGCAGGCGAGGTTTCTCTGGTCATGGGCGCATCGCGGGGCATCGGCGCCGCCATCGCCCGTGAGCTTGCTGGGGAGGGCGCCTCCGTCCTGCTGGTCGCCCGCAGCCGCGAGCCTTTGGAGAAAGCTGCCCTCGAGATCGGCAAGGCAGGCGGTACGGCCCACGTTCTGGTGCGCGACCTGTCCGAACCGGCCGCCGCCGAGGATGCCGTGTCGGAGGCCATGCACCGGTTCGGCCGCATCGACCACCTCATCAACAACGCGGCCGTGATCGAACCGGTGTCGCGCCTCGGCGACGTGGACCCGAATGCCTGGGCACAGGCTATCCGCATCAATCTCGGTAGCGTCTTCCTCAATTGCAGAGCGGTGCTGCCACGGTTTGGCGAAAGGGGCGGCGTGATCGTGACCTTGTCCTCAGGCGCCGCCCACCGGCCCGTGGAAGGATGGTCGGCTTATTGCGCCTCGAAGGCCGCAGGCCTTATGCTTGCCCGATCCCTGGCGCTGGAGGCGAATCCAGCCACCCTGATCTATGCGCTGCAGCCCGGCGCCGTGGACACGGACATGCTGGCCGATGTCAGGAAGGCGGGCCTGAGCGAGTACAGCCGACGGCCGCGCGAAACGCTGATCCGGCCCGAACTGCCCAGCCGGGTCGTCGCCTTCCTCTGCCGCGAGCGGCCTGCGGATCTGTCCGGCCGGGAATTGACCATTCGCGATCCGGAGTTGCGCGCCAGGGTAGGTCTTCCGGAGGGCGATTATGCGTGAGGGTCCCATGAAAGACGTAACAGGCGGCATCTATCCGATGCTCTATTCCTTCTTCGATGCAAATGGCCGGCTCGACCGCGACGCCATGCGCCGGCAGGTGCAGGCCGCTGTTCGGAGCGGAGCGCATGGCGTCGCGATCCTTGGTCTCGGCGGGGAGATCGGCAAGCTCGACGGCGGCGAGCGGCGCGCTGTGCTCGACTGGGTGACGGACGAGCTCGGCGGACGCCTGCCCTTGTCCGTGACCGTCTCCGAGCCTGATGTGGCGGAGGCCGTGGCCACGGCGCGGGCGGCGCGTGGCGCAGGGGCAGCCTTCGTCATCCTGCAGCCGCCGCCGGTGCGGGGAACTTCCGAGAGCGAACAGGTGCGCTTCTTCGGCACGGTAGCCGACCAGGTGGACATTCCCATAGCGATTCAGAATGCGCCGGAATATCTCGGCGTCGGGCTGTCCATCGCCGGGATCGCGGATCTGTCACGGCGTCACCCTAACGTGAGCGTCATCAAGGCAGAAGGCTCCGCGCTTTTCGTACGTGATCTCGCCGAGGCGACCGAGGGGCGCCTTGCAATCTTCAACGGCCGCTGCGGCCTCGAACTGACCGATAACCTGCGGGCCGGCTGCCGTGGCATGATCCCGGGCCTTGAGAGCGTGGACGTGCAGGCTCGAATCTATGACCTGATGCGAAGCGGCAATGCGGCAGACGAAGCGGAGGCCGAGCGCCTCTACGCGGCGCTGCTGCCGATGATCGTCTTCATGATCCAATCCATCGACAGCTTCCTCTGCTACGGCAAGCGGATTGCCGCCCGCAGGCTCGGCCTCGGCCGGGTCTATGATCGAGCCCCAGGCCTTGCTCCTCATCCTGTCGGCTTGGCATGGGCGGACCGACTCTCCGCCCATCTGGCCCCATTCCCCATCTGAACCTGCAATCGGAACCGAGACGATGCACATCACGAAGGTTAGAGCACGCGTGCTGGAATGGAACGGACCTGTCGCTCCAGTTCATCCCAATTTCTGCACTACCGCCGTCGACGGCTTGATGAGAACCCCGAGTTCCATTTCCGGGTACGCTTTTCTCGGCTGGCTCGTGGTGGAGATCGAGACGAGCACGGGCCTCGTCGGCCTCGGCAACGCGGCCCTCTCGCCGCATGTGACGAAGGCCGTGATCGATCGTCACTTGGCGCCGATCCTCGTCGGCGAGAACCCGCTGGACATCTCCTATCTCTGGGAGCGCATGTACCGGCAGACCCTGCCCTTCGCGCGCAAGGGCGCCGGCATGGCCGCGATCTCGGCCGTCGATCTGGCCTTGTGGGATCTGTTCGGCAAGGCGGTCGCACAACCGGTCTTCCGCCTGCTCGGCGGGCGTCTCAAGGATAAGATACCGGTCTATGCCAGCCGTCTTTACGCCCAGCCGCTGGAGGATCTGGCAGCGGAAGCCGCCGCCTACCGGGACCAGGGCTTCACGATGATGAAGCTGCGATTCGGCTGGGGTCCCAAGGACGGCTTGGATGGGATGAGGCGGAACGTGGATCTGGTGCGCACGGTGCGCGAAACCGTCGGCGACTCCGTGGAGATCATGGCCGATTGCTTCATGGGCTGGACCGTGGATTACGCCAAGCGGATGCTGCCGCGTCTTGCGCCTTTCGGCCTTCGCTGGCTGGAGGAGCCGCTCATCGCCGACGACATCCGCGGCTACGCCGAGTTGCGAGCGATGAACATCGTGCCGATCAGCGGCGGGGAGCATGAATTCACCCTGCGGGGCTTTCGCGAGATCATCGAGCAGCGCGCCATGGACATCATCCAGTTCGACACCAATCGGGTTGGCGGAATCACGCAGGCGCAGAAGATCACCGCGATGGCCGAGGCCTTCGAGGTCGCCGTGATCCCACACGCAGGACAGATGCACAACTACCACGTCGTCATGGCCAATATGGCCTGCCCGATGGCGGAATTCTTCCCGAAGGTGCCGGTTGAGGTCGGAAACGAATTGTTCTGGTATGTATTCGACGGCGAACCCGTCGCCGAGAACGGCTTCATCGACCTGCCCGAGGATCGCCCCGGCCTCGGCTTGACCTTGCGGCCGGACCTGGAGAGGACGTTCAGGATTACCGAGTGACGGAGAGGAGGGCGAGGCGGTTAGGCAATTCTAATCTCCTGCTCTCCGGCCTCGTTGTTCCCAGCGCTTCTTCGTCCTGTCCGTCGACCGGATCTGCGCTCACAAAGCCTTAAGGCCGCATTTTTCACGGAAATCTTTGTCGCGGATGTCCACCTCCTGCCCCGCATAGACGGCTCCGCCCGGGCCGCATAGGAACCCTATGGCTTCCGCAGGCTCGTCCACGCTAGCAAGCGCTTCCTTTTTGACTTGACTGACCGGGTTGATCCCCGATGCTCTGATCGTGGCCTGCATGTCCGTATCCACCAGGCCGGGAGAAAATCCGATGCTCCGGATGCCCAGTGCCCCATATTCCTCATGGAGCGAGCGGGTGAGCATCGCCAGTCCTGCTTTCGAGGCGCAATAGGCGGACCAGCCTTCAAGGGGCTTATGGGCTGCTCCGGACGACAGGTGGATGACGATGCCGGAGCCCCTCTCCACCATGTTCGGCAGCACGGCCCGCACGCTATGGAACGCCCCGACGAGATTGACCTCAATCGTGTGCAGCCAATCCTCCGCAGGCGCCTCCGCCAGGCGAGCGATCGGTCCAATGGTGCCCGCATTGCTGACTAAGATGTCCGGACCTCCCCAAGCCTCCGTGAGCGCGCTGACGGCCACCTGAACAGCAGCCCAGTCCGAGACGTCGCACACCAGAGGCAGAGCCTGACCGCCCGCCGCGGCCACGGAGGCTGCAATGGCATCCGCATCTTTCTGCCGACGGGCAGCGACGGCGACGGCAGCGCCGCGCCTGGCCAGGGCCATAGCCGTTGCTGCGCCGATTCCCCTCCCCGCGCCGGTGATGAGGGCTGTCCTTCCGGTCAAGTCCATCCCGTCTGCTCCCATTCGGTCTGCTCCTATGCGTCGACGCGATACCGGGCGACCACGTCCTCGCGGATCGTGATGCCTAGTCCGGAGCCCTCGGGCGCATAGACCTCGCCGTCCTTATGCCAGATGGGCTCCTCGACGAGCTCCGTCTGCACGGCGACTGGAAATGGCTTGAGTTCGAACACCCGCGTCTGCGCTGACGCGAGTGAAAGATGCAGGCTCGCGGCGGTGGTGATCGCCGTGCTCCACGCATGGGCATTCACGCCGATCCCGCGTCGCGTCGCCTCCTCGTTCACCTTCATGAACCCGGTCACTCCTTCCACCCGCGCAGGATCGACGCCGAGAACATCAACGATCCCCGCATCCATCAGACGCGTGTAGCCCGCGAGGGTCCATTCACGCTCGCCGGTGGCGATTGGAACGTCCACCGCCTGCTTCAACGCGCGATGCTCCTGGATCATCGAGGGGTGAAAGGGTTCCTCGATCCAGCCGATGCCGAACTCCTGCATCCGTCGCACGGTGGAGACTGCTGTCTTGAGATCCCATCGCACCCCGTTGCCTGCATCCACCAGAATCTCGGCGTCGGCACCCAGCGCGCGTCGCAGCATCCCGATGAACGTGACATCCACGTCCGGATCGAAGCCCACCTGCGACAGCCCCTTCTTGGCAAAGCCAAGCTTCACGCCGCGAAAGCCGTGGGCAAAGAAACCCTCGACCTCCGCGACGCATTCTTCGAGAGTGGCCTTGTTGACATGGCAGGACGCGATCGCCTTCAAGCTCTCCTGGCGACGGCCGCCCAGAAGGGCGTGAAGCGGCTTTCCGGCCTCCTTCCCGGCGATGTCCCATAGAGCCATGTCGATCGCGCTTAGGGCGAAACCCGAGATGCCCCCTTCGCCGTACCACCAGGCATGCGCCTTCATGGTTTTCCAGGCTTCGGCTACACCCAGCGCGTGCCCCGCGATCAAGGGTGCGAAGCCATCGCTGATGATCGTCGCCGTGGCGCGGCAGGCTTCCGGCCACATGGCGATCCCTTCGCCCCAGCCGACCACGCCGTCCTTCGTCTCCGCGCGGACCAGCACCGTCATTCGCTCGCGCGAGAAGTCGTTCGCGTCCGGATACCGAAGGATCATGGGGGTGAGAGTTCGGATCAGCACGGATGCTCCACGCGATGAGCCCTCGACATAGCCATCCCGTCTCAGGGCTGTCAACAAGAGGCTAGGCCACTTGACAAGATTTGCCGCAGGCGACACCTCTACAGGAAAGCTGCCGCGACGTGCGGAGCACGAGACACATCATGGTGTCCATGAACCTGAAAATCGATCCGATCGCCCGTGAGGGCGCGGCGGAAAAGGTCGTCCATCGTTTGCTCGCCCTCGTCAAGGCAGGGGACCTGAAGCCCGGAGACCGACTTCCGGGAGAGCGCGAGCTCGCCGAGATGTTTCATGTGAGCCGCCCGACGATCCGCGAAGCCGTGCGAGGCCTTGCCATCCTGGGCGTGGTCAAGTCGCGCCACGGTGGCGGGATCTTCGTGTCGGCCCTGGAAGCCGCCGACCTGCTCGGCCCCCTGTCCTTCTTCCTCACCCTGCAGACCATGGAAGTGGATAGCCTCTATCAGGCGCGGGCAGTCATCGAGGGTGAAATTGCCGCGCTCGCCACGGCATCGGCGCAGCCGGTGGATCTTGCGGAACTTGAACAGCTCATCGCCGAGCAGGTGACGAATATCAGCGAACCAGAGAGTTACCGGGTCGTGGACACGGCCTTCCACGCCAAGCTCGCCGCGATGGCCGGCAATCCGTTCCTCGCCAGGGCCGCCAGCAGCATGAACGCCCTGGGCATGGAGTTCCGCAAGACCGCCTCAGAGAGCGAAGCGGTGATCGGCACCAGCATTGAGGACCACCGCCGCATTGTCGCAGCTCTGCGCCTCGGCCAGGCCGATGCGGCGCGTCAGGCGATGCAGGAGCATATGCAGAATGTCCTGCGCACCACGAAGGAAGCCGCCGCCTCGCACGTGAGGAACGGGACGAGGAAGGAGCACCGGTCATGACGGAGAATCGCGGCCCGCTGAAGCCGCCGCAGATCGCCGATATCGTCCGAGGCGGCTTCTCCACTCCCTGGGATGCGCCCACGGTGCCGCCGTTCCCGTTTACCTTTCGCAACGCGGAAATCCTGACGCTGTTCTACCGCACCGATCCCGCGGCGATGCGTTTCCTGCTGCCGCCTCCGCTCGAAGCGGTCGGCGACGTGGTGGGCGTTCATATCTACCGGATGAACGACACCGATTGGCTCGGCCCCTATCACGAATGCAACGTGATGTTCGGCGCCCGGCTTCCCGGCGGCTCCTCCGGCGCCTATTCTCCCTACCTGTTTCTGCAATCCGACGTGGGCGTGGTGCATGGACGGGAAATCCATGGACAGCCCAAGAAATATGCCAATCCCACGCTCCAGGCTCGGGGAGATCTTCTCGTCGGCACCGTGGAGCGCAACGGGATCGATATCCTGACAGGAACCCTCGCCTACAAGCAGCACCGGGCAGACCCGGCCGAGCTGGGAGCGCATTTCGATTTCGCCCTCAACCTGAACTTGAAGGCCATCGACCACATCGACGGGCGCCCCGCTATCCGCCAGCTCACCTCCCGGCGGCTGGACCAGGTGAAGGTGCACGAGTGCTGGGGCGGCCCCTGCTCGGTGGAGTTGCGGCCGAACGTACAGGCGCCGGTCTTCCGCCTGCCAGTAATAGAGCCGCTGCAGGGTTTCTATTGGCGCGCCGATTTCACTCTCGTACCGGGCACCATCATTCACGACTATCTCGACGACGCTAAAGGCACGGGGGCCGCATGAACGCCAGGATGGTCGTCGCCGACTCTACCTTTCCCGATCCTGACCGGGCGCGGGCGGCCGCAGAGGCGGCCGGTGCGCCGGAGGCAGCCCTAGGGCGCTTGAAGGCGCTGGTGACCCGGGACATCGAGCGACTCCTTTGCAGCGAGACGCCACAAAGGGTCGTTCCGGGATCCCAGCCATGACCACAGCGCAGCAGGGACCATCGTTCCCCTGGCGCGATGCTTTCGCTGAACTCCAGGGACGGAAGGTTCTCGTCACCGGCGGGAGCACCGGCATCGGGGCGGCGGTGGCGCGCGCGTTCGGGGCCTGCGGTGCGCATGTGGCCGTTCACTACCATGCAAGCCGCGATCCGGCGGCAGCGGTGGCCGAAGACATAACCCGCGCCGGCGGGCGAGGCGTGATCGTCGGGGCCGACCTCTCGTCCGATACGGCTGCGAGGGATCTGGTCCGGGCGGCGGAGGGGATGCTGAGCGGGTTGGATCTCCTCATCAACAATGCCGGGTCGATCCTGGGTCGCACACCGACGCTGGAGCTTCGGCCCGAGGATTACCGCAGGATCCTGGACCTGAACCTGACCGCGGCGTTCTACGCCTGCCAAGCTGCCATTCCGGGGTTTCGGCAGCGGGGCGGCGGAGCCATCATCAACACGACCTCGCTTGCGGCCCGCATGGGAGGCGGTCCCGGAACAGTCGCCTATGCCGCGGCGAAGGCGGGCATTTCCACCATGACCCGCGGCCTTGCAAAGGAATTCGCTCGTGACGGCATCAGGGTCAACGCGGTTGCACCCGGCTTTATCCGCACGCCTCTGCACGATCGCTACACTGCACCAGCAATTCTCGACGAGTTCGAGAAAAGCGTCCCGTTAGGGCGTCTCGGGGATCCTGAGGATTGCGTCGGCGCCTATCTGTTTCTAGCGTGCGGGAGCTTATCGGGCTATGTGACCGGACAGATCATCGAGGTCAATGGCGGTATTCTGATGCCATGATCATAACGCGACGGTAGCACTGCTGCGGGGCGGCACAATCTTTTCGGGATGAACTTCCTTAACCAGAGCCTCAACCACGCGCCAGGCGGAGGGAGAACGAAGGGCCTATCAACTCGCTCAACGACGAGCCGAACGAACCCCCCAGTCGGAGCGATGCGGGCCTGCCAAGCTGGCTGACGGAATGCCTTCCTCCTGCAACTCATGGCCTCGGGTTGGTGAAGGAGCTTGGCGTTGAGATTGCGGCTGGCCAAGCACTCGTGGCGATGTCACAGGCGAAGCGGCGGCATCATTCGCATAAGCTCCTTGGCGGTTTAGGCTCACCGACGTCCTGGACCTCCTGTATGTTCCTCCCGATTGTGAAAGAACAGGTGCATGGCGAAGATTGAGGTGGCTAATGCGCCCTGCCGCGCAGGCTCCGACTACCCGGCGCCTTATGATGTTCCCTGCCGGGACCGCCTCCGTCGGGCTCTCGGCGACGCTGGCGGCCTCACGCAGTTCGGGGTCAACTTATTGCAGCTGCCGCCGGGAGCGTGGTCAGGACAGCGCCACTGGCATACGGCCGAGGACGAGTTCGTGTGGATCCTCGAAGGCGAGGTGGTTCTCGTCACTGAAGGCCGCGAGGAGATCCTGCGGGCCGGGGACTGCGCCGGCTTCAAAGCCGGGGAGCCGAACGGCCACCACCTTCAGAACCGCTCTGATGGCCTTGCTCTGATCCTGGAGGTCGGATCGCGCCGACCTCATGAGGACGTGGTCGATTATTCCGACATCGATCTCCGCTACAGCGCGACGGCCGGGGACATGCACAAGGACGGTACGCCGTATCGAGCAGGGTCATGGGGTGGCGAATAGCAATGTAGCAGTCTGACCCGTGATCCTGCGCCGGGACAGCCGCTCGCAAGGCGAGCCGGGATATTGCGGGAATCAGTAGAGGAGACTTGGTGGAGCCGGACAGGAATTGAACTTGCCGACCTCCTGATAAATCAGGCGCTCTCCCGCTGAGCTACGGCCCCGTCACCAAGGACGAAGTGAGGATGCCTGAATACGGCTTGGTCTTGAACCCAGGAAAACGGCTTAACCATTTTGAGGGGGGTGGTCGAGCCGATCCGGTTGAGTTCCCGATTGGGCTGCGCACCGAGCTCCCGGGTCTGGCGTTTCCGTTCCTTGATCCCGAGGGGCAGGAGACAGAACTTTGTTCGGTGCTCAGCCGGGCGGGGTTTCCGCTGCACGATGCCCCTTGTACCTGGGCTGCCCTCGACCGCGCTGAGGATGACTTCGGCCACCGCAGCATCTCTGAATTGATCGCTGTCATCCTCGGTAGTAGTCCCCAAGACCGCATTACACATGTGGCCTAGATGATTAAAACTCGGTCATGCCCAAGTACAGCTTCTTTGTTTGGAATAAGCGCGGCCGCATCAAGTATCCTAAGAGTTTTTACCTGCAGGATGCTGAGGCCGCACGTCAGGTCGCAACGAGGATCGCACGGGTGTTTGCCGAAGTGGTTCCCTACTGGAGTGAACTGTCCTGCAAGCAGAAGGCTGACTTCGTGGTGGAAATCATTGACGAGACCGGTGAGACGGTTCTGACCGTCCCGTTCAAGGAAGCACAGGAAACGAGTTCGTGACGGGATCCAGCGGGTTTGGCTCTGTTCTGCGTTCAAGAACTGTTCCGGCTGTTGGGTAACCTCAGGTCTCAGAAAAGGCGGCGAGCCGGAAACAGCTTCCTTCTGGTCGCGAGGCTGATGAGCACAGGCGTGAGGGATGGCGTTTCGGGTGGAAGCAAAGACGGAATGGACGGCGACCGGCGCTGCCTGCTGGGGTGGCGTTCTGGGCGCCGTCTCTGTGATTGCCCATCAAGTTTATATCGTTCTGTTCAGCGCCTCCCCGATCGATGATCCGTTCCTCCATGTGATGACCGAGATGGCCGTGGTGGTTCCCAGCAGCGCAATGGTGTTCGTCGCCATAGCTGGCATCCGCAACTGGCTTCTGCGGTTGAGACTGGAATAAGGCCTTTACGCACCCGGGTTCACGATCGAAGAAGGGCTGCGTTGATCCTAGACGCAAGCTCTGCATCGGCTACTTTTCCGCCCCTTATAGGCAACTAGGTTGTGGACTCATAATGTCTGGTCCAGAGGCGTGCTGCGGCGAGGGCAAGGGCTGAGAGGAAGTTGCGGGCGAGCTTGTCGAAGCGGGTGGCGATCCGGCGGAAGTGCTTGAGCTTGCA